>OHJI01000608.1_pt1 | contig 12281 bp, 5 predicted proteins | sample 1568571 | NCBI WGS metagenome assembly OHJI01 (sample SAMEA3879583, study PRJEB24766) | human gut metagenome | biome: human-associated habitat; feature: feces | place: USA | collected 1985/1987
ATCATCACGGGCATTCGTCGATCCGGTAAGTCTAAACTGATGCAGGCATATATTGATTACCTGAAAAGCCATTTTGAAAACATCAATATCATCTTCATTGACTTTATGGACTTGGCTTATGAAGAAATAAAGGAATATCATGCGTTACACAGCTATGTAGAGGAGCATTATAAGCCTGGAAAAACAAACTATCTGTTTGTGGATGAGGTTCAGATGTGTCCCAAGTTTGAATTGGCAATCAACAGCCTTTACTCCAAGGGTAAGTACGACATCTATGTAACCGGCTCCAATGCTTTCCTGTTGAGTGCAGATCTGGCAACGCTGTTTACTGGACGCTATATTGAAATTCATGTATTCCCTTTTAGTTTCCAGGAATATTGCCAGTATTATGATGATATTGGTGATAAAGATAAGCTCTTTGATGATTATTCTATCAAGGGCGGTTTAGCAGGTTCTTACGCTTACAGAACCGAAAAAGACAGAACAAACTATATCAAAGAAGTCTATGAAACCATCGTTACAAGAGATTTGGTACAGAAGTACGCTCTGCCAGACACTTTGGTTTTACAACGCCTGAGTGAGTTCCTTATGGATAACATTAGCAACCTGACTTCTCCTAATAAGGTCAGTCAGCTGCTGACAGCGAATGATACCCCAACCAATCATGTAACCGTTGGCAAGTATATTAAGTATTTGTGCAATGCTTTCGTATTTTATGATATTAAGAGATACGACATCCGTGGCAAGAAATATCTTGAAAGCTCTGAGAAGTTCTATTTGTGCGATAGTGGTATTCGATATGCAATACTTGGAAGCAGAAATATGGACTATGGCAGAGTATATGAAAACATTGTTTGTATCGAACTTCTTCGCCGTGGGTACGATGTTTATGTTGGCAAGCTCTATCAAAAAGAAATAGACTTTGTTGCTCAAAGGGGCAGCGAGAAAATTTATATTCAGGTATGTGACAACATTTCCGGACAGGAAACATTTGAGAGAGAATGTTCCCCTCTGCTTCAGATTAGAGATGCTTATCCGAAAATGATTATTGCCCGAACCAAACATCCCAAATATAGCTATGAAGGAATTGAGATCCACGACATAGCTGACTGGCTGTTACAGGAGTAAAAACAACACTTACAACCCGAAAGAATTTGAGCCATAGCAGAAAGAACAGGTAATGTAACATCTTGTTGCGGATATGTAAAGTTGGTGCGGTGGTGAAATATAGTGGATTTGTGTACAATGAAATCACCAAAGCAAAGGAGGATTTCATATGAAACTTTCAGATAAGATTATCGGACTGAGAAAGTCCAATGGAATGTCGCAAGAAGATTTAGCTGAAAAGTTGGATGTTTCAAGACAAGCTATATCTCGTTGGGAGTCAGGAACTGCGATGCCTGATGCAAATAACATTCTTCAACTCAGCAAGCTGTTTGGCGTTACAACAGATTATTTACTAAACGATGATTACCAGAGTGACAATGACCTGCCAAAAGTAAAAGAAGTACAAAATGATAATTTGGGGCAGATTATGATCTATTTGGTAACTCTCGAAGTCATGGTGCTTTTGATGCAGTTTATGACAACAGTTATTCTGCAAAATGTGTTCTTTGGATTTTTAAGTTTTATTCCATTTGTTGTAGCTATTGGTGGTTTTGAATATTCCTATCAAAAGAAAGCATCCAGTGCAACAGAAAAAACAAAGAACTTCCGCAGAAAGTTTTACAAGATTTCTGCTTGGTTGGGACTTTATTTCCCGATTAGATTTATCATAAGCGTTGCGGCAAGATTCTATCCTCGCCCGTACAATACCTTGGTGTTAGAGGTTATTATTTTAGTAATCTATATTGCGGCGGCAACTTGCGTTAATCTTTCAATCGACAAGAGTTATTTACTAAAAGAACAATAATAAAGGTTCAATACATAGCAGTCATGCACTCCGGTGTGTGGCTGCTTATTTTTTTGGAAAGGAGTAGATACAAATGAAATTAGTATTGGCTGAGAAACCCTCAGTCGCCCAGAGCATTGCCAAGGTCTTAGGTGCTACCAAGCGTGAAGATGGCTACCTGGAAGGCAACGGCTACATCGTCAGTTGGTGTGTCGGTCATCTGGTGGAGCTGGCACAGCCCGAAGCCTACGATGCAAAATACAGCAAATGGGCATATGCTGACCTGCCGATCTTCCCGGCGGACTGGCAGTATGAAGTGTCCTCCGGTACAAAGAAGCAGTTCGGTATCCTGAAAAGGCTCATGGCCAGAGAAGATGTTGCAAGTCTTGTGTGCGCAACAGATGCCGGTCGTGAGGGAGAACTGATCTTCCGTCTGGTGTACCACAAAGCCGGGTGCAGAAAGCCGTTTGAGCGACTTTGGATTTCGTCCATGGAAGATGTGGCTATCAAGGAGGGCTTTGAAAATCTCAGGTCTGGAACTGAATATGATGCTTTGTATGAAGCAGCACTGTGTCGAGAGCGAGCCGACTGGATTGTTGGTATTAACGCTACTCGACTTTTTTCGACCCTTTATGGGCAGACCCTGAATGTCGGTCGTGTAATGACCCCTACCCTTGCGATGGCGGTGATGCGTGAAGCTGCCATTGCTGCATTCAAGCCCGAACCTTTCTACACGGTTCAGATCGGACTGGACGGATTTACTGCATCAAGCGAACGCTACAAGAAAAAGGCTGAAGCTGAAGCAGCCAGCAAAGGATGTTCTGTGGTGACTGTCACAAAGGCGGAGCGTAATGAGAAATCAGAAAAGCCGCCTTCGCTTTATGATCTCACCAGTTTACAGAGGGATGCCAACCGTGTGCTGGGCTACACGGCACAGCAGACTCTGGACTACACCCAGAACCTCTATGAGAAGAAACTGGTCACTTACCCCCGAACGGACAGCAGATTTTTGACTGACGATATGGCACGCAGCCTGCCTGACATCGTAAAGCTGGCTTTCCACACATTCCCCATGGAGGGCGTGGATAATGTACCCGTCCATGCAGAGCAGGTTGTGAATAACAAAAAGGTCACAGACCACCATGCCATCATTCCTACCAGAGAATTGCAGAAATGCAATCTGGGGGAACTTCCCAAGGGAGAGCTTGCAATTTTGCAACTCATTTCCAATCGCCTGTGTGTGGCTGTCGGAGATCCGCATCGTTACGCAGAGACAGTCATTGAACTGGACTGCGGTGGCACAGCGTTCTCTGCCAAGGGCAAGACAGTCCTGCATAATGGTTGGAAAGCCCTTGTCAAGAAAAACAATTCGACAAAAATTGACGAAAAGGAACAGGAACTCCCTTCCGTTTCTGTTGGGGACAAAATGACTGTCCATGAAACAGAAATCAAAGAAGGAAAGACTTCCCCTCCGAAGCACTACACCGAAGATACGCTCCTGCAGAGCATGGAAACTGCCGGAGCGGATGAAATGCCCGATGAGGTGGAGCGCAAAGGTCTGGGAACACCTGCAACCCGTGCCGGTATCATCGAGAAACTGGTGAGTATCGGTTTCTTAGAGCGTAAAGGCGATAAGAAAACCAAGCACCTGATTCCTACCCACAAGGGTACGGCGCTTGTGACAGTCATGCCCGAACAGATTCAGTCCCCATCCATGACAGCGGATTGGGAAGAAAAACTGTTGCTTATCGAAAAAGGTGAATATGCCAGCGAGGACTTTATGGACGAGATCAAAGATGTGATTGCCGGTCTGATTCAGAACTATGAAGTAATCCGAGACTCCGAAGTTCTGATGTCGAAAAAAGCCAATGCTATCGGCAAATGCCCTCTCTGTGGTAGTGCCGTAGAGGATAAAGCCAAGGGGTATTTCTGCTCCAACCGAAGTTGCAAGTTTGCCCTTTGGAAGAATAACCGCTACTTCGACAGTATCGGCAAGAGCATGACCAATGCTACGGCACAGAAACTGCTTGCTTCCGGCAAGGTGAAGCTGAAAGGCTGCAAGTCGAAAAAGACGGGCAATACCTTTGATGCCACGGTGTATATGGAAGTCTCCGAGGATGGCAAGACCAGTTTCAATATGGAATTTGACAATGGAGGAAAGCGTAAATGACGAATGAGTTTAACCTGGATGGCAAGGACATCCGATTTATCGACAGCCACTATAAGGACTTGTTCCGTGTTCCTGACGGTGGCTGCATCCAGATTCATTATCCCGATGAGACCGTCGTAAAGCCTTGTAAGTTTATCGACGAGTATCACACCCAGATCGGCACGAATGTGTTCCACATCTGCCAGTTCGCAGAAATCATGGAGCGCAATGGCGCAAGCTATATGGCAGAGCCTGAGATCATGGGTGAGGAAGCCGCCTGGAAAGTAGGCAGGGACAGAATCCTTGCTATCCAGACCTGCGACGATGGCTATGACTACACTCTGTTCGACGAGAACTACAACGAGATTGATGGCGGTCAGGTAGACAATCCCGATATATCTATGATTGAGGTTAGAACCGATATTCTGGAGTCTTTCAATCTGACACACCGAGAACTTCGTGCCATGTTCTATGAGGATGTGATGGAGCAGGCTTTTGAAGTGGGCAGACAGGCGGATGTGGTAGAGGCTCCCAAGAAAGAGTCGGTCATGGAAAAACTGGCACAGGCCGCAGAAAAGACTGCGCCTGCCAGTCCCTCTCCCAAGCGCAAAGAACCGGAACGATAAGGAGGTCGCCTATGAAAATTGAAAAATGGAATGATGTTCACGGGAACACCACATCTGACGAAAGAATGGTGGCTTTTCTGGAAAGCTCCACCGACTCTTACGCAGTTCTTCAGCTGAAACGCATTGACGAGACTGAGCAGTTCCGTTTCATGCCGTACTGGCATATTCAAAAGCTGGAGGAACAGCCGACCATTGACCGCTATGAGGTGGTCTACAATGGTCCTATCGAACAGTCTGCCTGTGCTGCAGAACAGTTGGAAGGACTGTACACCAAATTCAATATCGACCATCCTGAGGACTTCCGTGGTCACAGTATGTCGGTCAGCGACATCGTAGCCTTGAAGGTCGCTGGTGAGGTATCCTGTTATTACGTTGATGCCTTCGGTTTTGTGGAGCTTCAGGACTTTATGAAACCCGAAAACTATCTGAAAAACGCAGAGATGGCTATGGAGGACGACTACGGGATGTTGGATGGCGTCATCAACAACGGTAAGGCTCCTGCCACCGAGGAAAGACCTTCCGTTCTGGAACAGCTGAAAGAAATGCTGGTTTTCGATACATCACCCCGTAAACCTTCCAGAAGCCACCCGGAAAGGGATATTGAATGATGGATTTCACACACGATGAAATGAATTTGATGATGCTTTACAGCCCCGGCACTGTGTCGGGGCTTCGTGAAGCACTCACACAGATGAAGGCGCAGCTTGCCGAGGATGAAGCAGAGCTTCGTTCTCTGGCTGATTCTGTTCTCCGAAAACTGTCCGATATGGACGATGAGACTTTTGAAAGGCTGAACCTTTATCCTGATTTTTAAGGATTGGAGGTAAGAAATGAACGCTAAAGAGCGATTTTATTCGGGGATGGCAAAAGAAACCATCAACAGGATCACAGCCAATAAGGATAACTGGACTTCTTTTCTGACCACAATGGCTCGAAACTATGAGTTCACCTATCCCGAACAGGTGATGATCTATGCCCAGCGTCCGGGCGCTACCTTCTGTAAGCCCTATGAAGAATGGAACGACGAGAAATATCGCAGATATGTCAGACGAGGTTCTACCGGTATTGCTCTGTTCGTTACTAACAGAGATAAGCCCTATCTGCGTTATGTGTTCGATGTGGCTGACACCGGCACTCGCCGTTCTTCTCCTGAACTGAAACCGTGGGAAGTAACCAATAAGAACCGTGCGTATGTCATGGATACCATGGAGCGTACCTTCGGTGTGAAAGCAGATGGTCTGCTTGAAGCACAGCTTGAGGAAATCGCACAGGGTCTTGCTTCGGAGTATTGGGCCGACAACAGAAAGCAGTTTCTCGACATCGTTGCCAATAGCTTCCTTGAGGAGTATGATGAACTTAACATCGAAGTGGCTTTCAAAACAGCGGTTGCAAACAGTGTATCCTATGTAATGTACAGCCGACTGGTAGATAACCCCGACAACTACTTCGAGCATGAAGATTTCCTAAAAGTCTTTGATTTCAATTCAAGACAGACTGTAAACGCCCTTGGCACGGCAGTCAATGCCATCAGTTCAAGGATGTTCAGAGAAATCGAAAAGGCGATTGATGAATACGAGCAGAGCAGAACTGCTGAAAGGAGCGAACATGATGAACGAAATGACTTACAGACAGACGGGAGATTATCTGATCCCCAACATGGAACTGGAGAACCAGAGCGACAGAGTTCTGGGCAAGTATGGCAGGATGCGCAGAGCATTTCTGGAGCAGAACAATCCGATGCTCCTGAACGACATGATTCTGACGGAGAGCCTGTTCCCGCATCTGTGGGAGATCGAGGACACAGCGAAGTCCAGAGTGGAACAGCTGATGGCTCAGTATCTGGAGAAGAACCCGGCACCGGACAAAGCGACAAATCAGATGGCGTGGGTGCAGCACATGAACAGCCTGAAAGCACAAGCAGAGGAAGTCGTGATGACGGAGCTTATCAACAGCTAAGTCTGAACCTGTTCCTCTCCGAAAGTGAACAAATCAGTTTTATCGACCAAGCAGAGAGCTTCAAGCCCTCTGCTTTTTCTTTTGCCCAGGAGGAAATCGACCACTTCTTACTGCTTGGCAGTAATACCGATGAAGCCAGAAAAATCATCGCTCTGGAGTATATGAAGCAGAAGCCGGTGGAAGAAATCGCCCAGGCTCTGAAAGAAGTCTATCACGGCGGTTTCGGTATCAAAGAGGACAGTGGAAATATTTCTGCATTGTATGCCGAAGATGGCATTCACCTTGCCAAAGGTTCCTCTGCCATCGACAGTCCCAGAGCGCAGATCATTCCTTGGGAAGATGCCGCAACCCGTATTGGAGAACTGCTTGAAAACGGTCAGTTCGCAACCAATGTGGAACTGGTGGAAGCTCCCGGCTATGAGCGTCAGAAACTGGCGCAGTCTATCTGGTATCTGTACCATGATTTGAGCGATGAAGCCCGTGAGGGAAACTATCTGGCGATTCTCCATCAGGATAAGTTCCGTGGTTTCCCTGACGAGACCGCAGCTTTGGCTGAAAAACTGGCTGACCCGCAGTTCCAGTCCATTCTGGTTCAGCAGTACGCCGAGTTCAGAGAAGCCCTTGCGGAGAATAAAAATCTGCTTCGTTTCCGCTATCACAAGTTGGACAGTATCGGTAAGCGTATCAACGAACTGGATACCCCGCTCAGAGAGTTCCAGACCGATATGATGTATCCCCCTCTCGTCCGTCAGTTCATTACGGATGATGAAATCAACAAAGATCTGACCCGTGGGAGTGGTTTTGCCGGTGGGAAAGCTCGCATCTATGGATATTGGCAGGAAAACCATTCCACCAAGGAAAAAGCTGATTTTCTAAAGAACGAGTTCGGCACGGGCGGTCATTCCCATGCCTGTTCCGGTGCATCCCATAGTGGGCAGGATCACGATGCCAAGGGCGTTCGTTATCAAAAAAGCGGCTGCGACAATGTGCAGATGTCCTGGACACAGGTTGCACAGAGAATTGATTCTCTGATGCAAAAAGGTCGCTATCTTACCCCTGAGGAAGAAGCCGAGCGACAGGCAATCGAAGTTGCCAAGGCAGATCCGTTGGAAGATGTCAACGAGCGTTTCGCTGTTGTCGATACCGAGGATGGCGAGTATGCCATCTGGGATGAGCAGACCAGCGCTTATTATGTTGACCCTGAGGGTGTTACGGAATACTTTGACGATGAATGGCTTGCCAATGACTACCTTGAGGAAGTCCGTCAGTCCGTAGCAGCTATGGAAGCAGTTCAGCCTGAAGCTCCTGCGGCAGAGCCTGACGAGGTCGTGGAAGACCCTGCCCAAGAGGAACCTTCATGGAACTATCAAGTCGGTGACACGGTATATCTGGACGATACTGCTTTCCGTGTGGAGCAGATCACGGACAGAGAAGTTCAGCTGCGTGACCCTACGCTTGCTTACCCCATCTTCCGTGCCGAGAATCGTGAGAATTTCGAGCGTATGCTCTCTCAGGACGAAAGAAACCATGCGGTAAGGGTTGATGCCCAAACCGAAGAAAAGCCCGTTACAGAGGATTTTCTGGGCAAAACCGAACCGAGGGACTACACCCCTGAGTATCAGCTGTTAGACCGTCTGCGTATGGACTGCGAATACTTCCTTGGTGCAGGACAGCACAGCGAAAAGCATCTGTGGGCAGGCAACCGCCATGCACAGATTGCCAAGATGCGTGAGCTGTATGAAATGATTCCCGACAAACCAGAATGGCTGACACCTGAGATGATTAACAGCTACGAGGAGCGCATGGCTCCCCGCTATCTGGTTGCCGCCTACCATCACTTTGAAAACGGCTTCGATGATAAACTGGACTACTACACTCTGGAAGAAGCAGAAAAAGCTGCCCAGGGCTATGTAGACGGAACCATGGAGGATGACGGGTTCAAGTATGACGGTGCTGCCGTTTATGATCAGCATGAGCATAAGTGTATCCGTATCTATGGTGACTATCCTGATGAAAAAGCACACGCACAGGTCTATGGCATTGCCGAGTCTGTACAGCCGGATCATTTCATCGACCACTTCTATGTTTCCGAGGATGTTCAGAAGCGTGGTGCGCTGGATATTAAGGAATACAGTACCTTTGAAGATGCCCTGAGAGCCTACCATGAACTCCCTGACACACAGAGAAAAGCTCTGGGTGTGATGAATACCAGAAAACCTTTACCGGGCAGTCTGGACTTTGTTCAGTGTGTGGATGGCAAAGACACTATCATTCAGGACTACACCAAGATAGACGGTTGGCAGAATGCCGAAGTTATGGACATTGTTGCTCAGATCGAGCAGTCCATTACTACCAGGGTAGTCCCTCCTGTTCCTGCGGTGAACTACCACATCACGGATGACCACATCGGTGAAGGTGGACCGAAGCAAAAGTTCGCAAGGAACATCGAAGCTATTGAGACCCTGTTCAAACTGGAAAGTGAGGACAGAAACGCTACTCCTGAAGAACAGGAGATTCTGTCGAACTATGTCGGCTGGGGCGGTCTGGCAGATGCCTTTGACCCTGATAAGGGAAATTGGGCGCAGGAGTACGCCACTCTGAAAAATCTGCTTTCCGAGGATGAATATGCTGCGGCAAGGGCTTCCACCCTGAACGCACACTACACCAGTCCTACAGTCATTCGCTCTATCTACGATGCAGTCGGACAGATGGGCTTTGAGACAGGCAACATTCTGGAACCTGCCATGGGTATCGGTAACTTCTTCGGTATGCTGCCCCCTGAGATGCAGAGCAGCCGCCTTTACGGTGTAGAGCTTGATTCCATCACCGGAAGAATTGCTCAGAAGCTCTATCCCAACGCAGAAATCAAGGTGGCCGGTTTTGAAACGACAGACCGCAGAGACTTCTACGATCTGGCTGTGGGCAACGTGCCTTTCGGCAACTACAAGGTATCGGATAAGCCTTACGACAAGTTGGGATTCTCCATCCACAACTATTTCTTCGCCAAGGCTCTGGATCAGGTTCGTCCCGGCGGCGTGGTCGCTTTTGTGACAAGCCGTTATACCATGGATTCCAAGAACTCTGATGCAAGACGATATATGGCACAGAGAGCAGAACTGCTTGGTGCTATCCGTCTGCCAAACGATGCTTTCAAGAAGAACGCTGGCACGGAGGTCGTGTCCGACATCTTGTTCCTGCAAAAGCGTGACCATCCTATCGACATCGTTCCTGATTGGGTGCATTTGAACCGCACCGAAGAAGGACACACCATGAACAGCTACTTTGTCGATCACCCTGAAATGGTTCTGGGCGATACGGTGGAGGAAAGCACAGCCTACGGTATGGATATTACTGTCCATCCCATTGAGGGTGTGGAACTGTCTGATCTTCTGAAAGAAGCGGTTTCCCACATCAAGGGAACCTATCAGGCGGTGGAGTTGCCCGAAGCTGAAAAAGGCAAAGAGGCTGATACCATTCCTGCAACCCCTGATGTAAAGAACTTCTCTTATGCTGTGGTGGATGGTGAAGTGTATTTCCGTGAAAACTCCATCATGCGCCATCTTGACCTGAATGAGAAAGCAAAAGACCGTGTGATGGGCATGGTGGAACTTCGTGGTATCGTCAACGAACTGATTGAATATCAGCTTGAGGACTTCCCGGATGAAATGATTTCTCAGAAGCAGGCAGAATTGAATGAAGCCTATGACGCCTTTACCGCAAAACATGGTCTTATCAATAACCGTGCCAACGGTCAGGCTTTCTCTGACGATTCCTCCTATTACCTCCTGTGTTCTCTGGAAAACGTGGATGAGGACGGCAATCTGAAAAGCAAGGCGGATATGTTCACCAAGAGAACCATTAAGCCGGAACGCAGAGTGACGAGCGTAGATACTCCGTCCGAAGCTCTTGCAATTTCCATTGGTGAGCGTGGCAAGGTTGATCTGCCGTTCATGGCACAGCTGTTGGGTACTCCTGATGAATACGATGCCATCAAGACCGAACTGCGAGGGGTTATATTCAAAGACCCTATGGGTCCTAATGACCCCGAAGCAGGTTGGCAGACTGCTGATGAGTACCTTTCCGGTGATGTGAGAAGCAAGCTGCGTATCGCAGAAATGTCAGCAAAACATGATCCTTCCTTTAACATCAATGTGGAAGCTCTACAAAAGGCACAGCCGAAGGACTTGGATGCGTCAGAGATTGATGTCCGTCTGGGTGCAACTTGGATTGATGCCGACTATATCCAGCAGTTCATGGAGGAAACCTTTGAGACCCCATACTATCTGCGCCGTTCCATTGAGGTGAAATTCTCCGAAATGACCGCAGAGTGGCGTATCAATGGGAAAAGCTCTCCCAGCTACAATGATGTGGCGGCGTATGTGACCTACGGTACAGACCGTGCCAATGCTTATCGCATTCTGGAAGAAACGCTGAACCTGAAAGATATTCGTATCTATGACACCATCGAAGATCCGGACGGTAAGCAGAAGCGTGTCCTGAACAAAAAGGAAACCACCCTTGCCCAGCAGAAACAGCAGGCAATCAAGGATGCGTTTCAGGATTGGGTATGGAAAGACCCTCGCCGCCGTGAAGCTCTGGTCACAAAGTATAACGAACTCTTTAACTCCACCAGACCCCGTGAGTATGATGGCAGTCATATCCGTTTCGGCGGTATGAACCCTGATATTACCCTCCGTGAACATCAGAGAAACGCTATCGCTCATGTGCTTTACGGTGGAAACACCTTGCTCGCACACGAAGTTGGTGCGGGCAAAACTTTTGAAATGGCAGCATCGGCTATGGAAAGCAAGCGACTTGGCCTGAGCCAGAAATCTATGTTTGTCGTGCCGAACCATCTGACCTTACAGTGGGCAAATGAGTTCCTGCACCTCTATCCGAGTGCAAAACTGCTTGTTGCCACGAAGAAAGATTTTGAAACCGCAAATCGCAAGAAGTTCTGCGCCCGTATCGCAACCGGCGACTATGATGCTGTTATCATCGGTCATAGCCAGTTCGAGAAAATCCCTCTTTCTCCTGAAAGACAGGAACGACAGCTACGAGAGCAGATTGACGAGATCGAGGGCGCAATCGCAGAACTGAAATGGCAGCGTGGCGAAAACTTCACCATCAAACAGATGGAGAAAACCAGAAAATCTCTGGAAGCCAGACTGGATAAGCTCATTGCCGCTGATAAAAAGGATGATGTTATCACCTTTGAGCAGTTGGGCGTTGACCGACTGTTCGTGGATGAGAGCCATGCGTTCAAGAACCTGTTCCTCTACACCAAAATGAGGAATGTAGCAGGTCTGTCCACTTCTGAAGCTCAGAAATCTTCGGATATGTTTATGAAGTGCCGCTATATGGATGAGATCACCGGCGGTCGTGGCGTTATCTTCGCTACGGGTACTCCCGTCAGCAACTCCATGACCGAGCTTTACACGGTCATGCGTTATCTCCAGTACGGTACGCTCCAGAAGAAAAATCTAACCCATTTCGATTCCTGGGCATCCACTTTCGGTGAAACAACGACTGCCATTGAGCTTGCACCTGAGGGCTATACTTTAATAGGACGATAAAATTAACTGTCCTAAATTGAAAATACATAGGAAGGAGGTTAAGAGAATGTCAAGGACTTCAAAGATTACAGCACTTTATGAGA
>OHJI01000612.1_pt1 | contig 12150 bp, 8 predicted proteins | sample 1568571 | NCBI WGS metagenome assembly OHJI01 (sample SAMEA3879583, study PRJEB24766) | human gut metagenome | biome: human-associated habitat; feature: feces | place: USA | collected 1985/1987
GCTGTTAAGTTTTTACCTTATTCTGCCATGAGCATAACGAGAGCTGTACGTGAGCTAGAGGCAATGGACTTGTTTTATGTTAGCAAGCAGAAGCAAAGTAATATATTACATAGTCAGTTATCTAAAAGGGAACTTTTTGATGAGCTTGTTGACCGCCTTGCTTCACCAATTTGGAAAAAAGGATATATAAATAATGAAGACATCACTCAAGCTATGGTGTTAGCTGGAGAAGATGCATTAGCTGAGAAAAGTATGCTTGCTAACATTTTACCCGTAAAATATGCTATATATAGGAAAAATTTTGATGTGTCTTTGCTGAAACGAGATTTAATAGATTCTAAAAAGCAAAGTGAATTGCAGCTATGGTTGTATGAGCCGTTACTGTTTTCGCAGTCAAATATACCGGATCCTATATCTATAATACTATCGTTAAAGAATGTTCATGATGAGCGTGTAGAACAAGCAGTAGAAATGCTCATGGATGAAGTATGGGAGGGACAACATGGTACCTGGATTAAGCAGTTTTAGGGAATGGTTTAGTGACTTTACCGACCAATATGTTATTATTGGCGGTGCTGCTTGTGACATATATATGGAAAGTGAAGCTAGTACCTTTAGGGCGACAAAGGATTTAGATATTGTGTTGATTGTAGAAGCACTTACGCCGGAGTTCGTCAGCAAGTTTTGGCAGTATGTGCAGATGGCTGGTTATCAGCATATTGACAAGAGTAAGCAGAAACCGGAGTTTTACAGATTCAGTAAGCCTATAAGCAAAGAATATCCTGCTATGATAGAATTGTTTAGCAGACCGCCGTATAATGTGGAGTTAAGCTTTGCTGCTAATGTTGTTCCTATTCATGTTGATGATTCGTCAATCAGCTTATCAGCTATTTTGCTGAATGATGAGTACTATGAGTTCATGAAGTCTGGCAGGATTAGTATTGATGGTATAAGCATTTTGGATTATCAATATATCATTCCGTTTAAGGCAAAAGCTTGGCTAGATTTATCTGAGAGAAAAATTTCTGGCGAGAGTATAGACAGCAAGAATATTAAGAAGCATAAGAATGATATTTTTCGTTTGTCTGCTCTGCTTCTAGAAGGTAAGTTCTTGAGTTTACCTGATAAGATTGCTGAGGATATGCTGGAGTTTATTACAAAGGTAGCTGATGAGCCTGTCGATATGAAGAGCTTAGGACTCAGAGGCATGAAAGTCGAGAGCATGTTGGAGCTTATATGTAAATACTATATGTTGCGTTAGAAAAACCGCTGGTACTGCCGTGATACTATCAGATTGTTGATTTGTCTGCAATCCGACTCCCGATGCACTTAGGTGTGTCGGGAGTTTTTTGATTTTCTGCCTCAAAGAATATATAATATTTGCAACAGAACCAGGAGGCGAGTAGAGGATGAAAGTTAATTATCAGGGCAATCGCGACGCAAAAATAGTCTTGCTCCAAATAATAGGAGAACACGAGTTACCATTGCTCGAAGAGGAGCTTTCTCATATAAAAGCTATAACGCAGAGTACAGATTTTTTGTTTATTACAGTGCAGGTTGATAGCTGGAACGACGACCTTTCACCATGGGTGGCAGAGCCGATTTTTGGAGATGCTGCATTTGCCGGCAATGCGGAAAAACTTCTAACACGTATAAAAAATGAAGTAATTGTTCCGTTATTAAGTGAGCATCAAGATATAAAGATTTTTGCGGGCGGCTATTCCTTAGCCGGATTATTTGTATTGTGGGCAGCCTATCAAACAAATTTATTCGAAGGTATAGCAGCAGTATCTCCGTCTGTGTGGTTTCCTAAATTTGTTGATTTTGTACATAACAACAAAATATTAACCAATAGAGTCTATTTAAGTCTTGGCGATAAGGAAGCAAAGACACATAACCAAATTCTGGCACAGGTGGCAAATGATATTCGTGATGTGTATACATCATTGGAAGATTATAGGTTGAGCAGTATTTTTGTTTGGAATCAGGGAAATCATTTTAAAGAACCTGCGTTGCGCATGGCAAAAGGATTTTCTTGGTTGATGAACAATGAAAAGATTCACTCATAAGAACCCCCATAGATTGTTGATTCGTCTGCAATCCGATTTCCGATGCACTTAGGTGTGTCGGGAGTTTTTTGATTTTGTGAATGAAGCATAGTCATAGTGCAATTCAGCTGCTTCTTATGCTATAATATAAAAATGACCTACTATATTGCTGTGTAAAAATGATAGAGATTTTTTATAAAGGAGTTTTATATGCTTACAGACGAAAAACGTAAAAAGCTTTTGGCCGGTGCACTGGCGGTAGTTATGCTGACAGGTGTTGCAGGCTGTGGCAACGATAAAGACAGTGAGTGGAAGAATGACAACTCTGCTCAGAGTAATCAAGATGAAAAGAAGGATGAAGATAACGGCGGCGGCTTTTTTCATGGCTTCTTTCCCTGGTATTTTATCGGCCGTACCTTTGGCGTAGGTCCGATGGCAGGTGTGCGAACTGCGCCTGCAGCTAACCAGAAGCAGAATGCTGCACCCGCAGGCTCGTCTACTAATCATAATCCAAATGCTAACACCGCCAATGGCTCTACTGTGCAACAGGGAACTGCAGGAAGCACGCAAAGTTCCAAGCTCGGCAGTACGGGCACTACAGGTAAAAGCGGTATCGGCAGTGGCATGAGCCGCTCCAGCGGCAGCGCAATTTCCTGAGGTGATGAAGATGTATAAATATCGTAAGCCTGATACCTGGCTTGATAAAATTGATTTGAATATTATGCCATATGTGGATGCGCCGGAGTGGGAAAACCGTTATCCTACTATCAGCGTGCTGCTTATGAGCAATGCCAATAAGCGTGAGCTGCAGCGCATCAGTGCCGGCCTTACAGCAGCACTGTCACGCCTGGCAGAGGCTTTGCGTACCAATAATAATGGCGCAATGCCCTTTAATCTGTTTAATATGACGGATAAGCTCACACCGTATATCCTTGCGGATAACTCGGATCATGTGAGCTATATCAGCCGTCTTGACTTTGTAAAGAATACTGACGGCTGCTATAAGCTGGTAGAGATCAATTCTGATACTCCTTGCGCCTTGCCGGAAACATTTTATGCCAACAAGGTAGCGGAAGCATATTTTGCTAAGGAGTACGGCTTGCATTTGCAGCCGCGTTCGGATGGTGAGGAGCTGGCAGAGCCCTTTTTAAAGCTGTTGGAACAGCCTAAATATGCAGATAAGGATGTAGTACGCATTGCTTTTGCTGCTGATAAAAGCTACAGCGAGGACTGGGCTAACGCCAAATTTTTATTTGAGCGCGTGCAAAAGGTGCTGCGTGAACGCATTTTGAGCAAGCAGCCATTCGTTTGTCGTCTTGTCGGCCTGGATGAGCTGATTGTACATGATGACGGAGTTTACATTCCCAATGAAATCTTCAAAAGTAAGGAAGATAAGCTTGATATACTGTATCGTCTGCATCCGCTGGAGCTTTTGATGGATGATGAAAGCGAAGACGGCTATCCTGTAGGCTTAAAGCTTATGGAGCTGGCAAATTTCGGGGCTGTGGATCTGGTTAACCCTGTAAAATCAATTGTACTGCAGAATAAAGCGCTGTTGGCACTGGCATGGTATCTATATCAGCATCGTCTTTTCTGGACACCGCAGGAGGAAGAACTGTTGGCTGCGCATTTAACGCCGACCTATTTGGACAGCAAGCAGTTGGCTGGACAGCGTTATATTAAGAAACCTATCTTTGGGCGTGAGGGTGCAGGCATTGTTATTGTAGAGCCTGATGGTGCGCTGAGCTACGAGGCGGAGGAATGCGATGACTGCGATTTGATTTACCAGCAGTTTGTTCCTTCAGCAGATGTACAGCAGGAAACAGATAACGGTGAGGCAACCGGCAAGTATACTTATTCCTGCTTTGTCATTAACGGTAAAGCGTCGGAGACCTTTGTGCGTTTGCAGCCGGGAGAAATTACCGGCGTGGAAGCATATTTTGTACCTGTTCTCGATGAAAAATAAGAATTTGAGGAATATCCGAAATGAACATCCAAGTATATCAATCTTTTTTGACTGTTGTTCAGTGCCGCAGCTTTACGCAGGCTGCGAAATATCTTAATTTTACCCAGCCTACAATCAGCAATCATATCAACGCTTTGGAAGAAGAATACGGCGTTATTCTTTTTACCCGAGATGGCAAGAATGTTTATCTGACGCAGGCAGGTAAAAACTTTGTGCCGATAGCACAGCAGCTGATGGCTGATTATCAGAAAAGCCAGGAGGTAATGCGCCAGTTTCAAAAGAAGAATTACAGTCTGAAAATAGGCGTTTCCACCCAGGGCATAAACTTTTATCTTTTGCCTGTGCTGCTGAAGCTCAAAAAGGAATTTCCCGAGCTGGATATAGAGGTCAACCGCTGTATGACGGTAGAGTCGACAATAAATGATGCTTTTGTACAAAAGCTGTATGATTTTGCCTTTGTGCATATTGATGTGCAGCCGCTTTATACCAAGCGTGTACAGCTTTGGAATCAGCCGATGGTTTTTGTAGCCTCCAAAGAACTGTATGAACAGATGGGAGAAAACAATAATATTTATGATTATCCCTTTATTGCCTATCCTGCAAGTGAGGTGTACTATAAGCATCTGAAATCGAAGGTTGATTTCACGCGCCTGCAAAGTATATTGACCTTTAGCGATTCTGAATCCGTACTGATGGCAGTTGAGCAGAATCTCGGTATAGCTTTGACACCGCGGGTAAAAGTAATGAAGGAACTGCAGCAGGGAACATTAGTCGAATTCCCGGTCAAGTATTCGGGAAATATGCCTATTTCGGTTCTTTATGATTATGAATTTAACTTTACCTTGCCTACGAAACGCTTTTTGGAGCTTTTAAAAGAGTCGCAGGAAAAGATAAAGGGTTAATTTACTTTCTGTTCTTTATATAAGAATAATTTATCAAAACACTATAACAGAAAAAGTAATCTTATTGACTTTTTGATTTAGGACTTCTTCAACGTGTTTGAAGAAGTCCTAAATTTTTAGTATAAAAAAGCGCATAAGTAAGCAAATGTCCACAAATTGTAGTACAAATTTTGTATACAAAATACAGAACGGTGAATAAATTGCTTATGTATACAAGAAAAATTCCAATAAGTATAGATAAAGAAAACTGTTGAGATAATTAAGCTATAATGATAAAATTTTTATAGATAGCGTTGCTTGCGCAAAATTAAGCCGGCTATATGACCGGCAGAAATGAGGGTATTATGTCAAAGGATATGCAAAAAACTGAAGAAAAAACAAATAGGCGTATGCCAACCTTTACGGAATCCGTTATTCCTATTATTGCCATGATGGTTATTCTGACTGTCGGCAAAGGTTATCTGGGTTACGCAACTGAGCCGCTGCTGCTTTTGGTAGCTGCTATTGCCGGCCTGATTGCTTACCGCGTTGGTGTTACCTGGGATGAAATGATGGACGAAATCTGCCAGAAGATTGCCAAGGGCATGCCGGCAATCCTGATTCTGACCTGCGTTGGTGCGCTGGTTGGTACTTGGATGGCTTCCGGTACTATCCCGATGATGATTTATTATGGCGTACAGATTGTAAACCCGACCTTTATGCTGGTAACAGCTTTCCTGATTACCGCAGTAGTATCTATCGTAACCGGTACCTCCTGGGGCTCCGTTGCTACCATGGGTGTTGCACTGATGGGTATTGCCAGCACTTTGGGTGTAAACCTGGCAGCTACTGCAGGTGCTGTAATCGCCGGTTCTGTCCGATACCACTAACCTGGCACCGGTCGCAGCAGGCTCTACTCTTTATGAGCACATTGCGCACATGTTCTGGACTACCGTTCCGGCAACTATTATTTCCCTGGTTGTTTACGCTTTCGTGGGCTTAAAGGGCAATATCGGCGGCGATGTTTCTTCTGAAGCAGTAAGCACTATGCTGACTCAGCTGGATAGCATGTACAACTTTAACATTCTGCTGATTCTGCCTGTACTGCTGATTCTGGCAGGCTCTATCTTTAAAAAACCGACTCTGCCGGTTATGATGGCTTCTACTGTTCTGGCTGGCGCTGAAGCTTTGATTTTCCAAAACATCAACCTGAAAAACCTGCTTTTGGCTACCGTAAAAGGCTTTAAAATTTCTATGCTGACCACTCCCGGCTTTGACCCGGCTACTGCTGCTCCTCAGATTATCAAGCTGTTGAACCGCGGCGGTATGGCTGAAATCATGGGCACCACTCTGCTGGTATTCTGTGCATTCTGCTTTGCCGGTATCATGAGCAAGGCCGGCTGCCTGGAAGTAGTTCTGCAAAAAATCCTGACCTTTGCTAAGAGCACCGGCGATCTGATTGCTTCCACCGTTGCTTCCTGTATTACCATGGGCCTGTGCACCGGTAACTCCTACCTGTCCATTCTGATTCCCGGTGAAATGTTCCGTGATGCTTATAAAGCAAGAGGCCTTGCTGCTAAGAACCTGTCCCGTACCTTGGAGGATGCAGGTACCGTATTTGTACCGTTGGTTCCCTGGTCTGCAGCAGGTGCTTATATGACCGCCTGCACAGGCATTGAAACTCTGGATTATGCACCGTGGGCAATTCTCTGCTACACCGGTTTCATTATCGCTCTGTTCTACGGCTACACCGGTATCGGTATTGCTAAGCTGGAAGACGAAAAGAAATAAGCCGGTTGCGCAAGCAAGTCGGCAGTACTGAGCAACTGCTTAGTGCACAATGAAAGGAAAAGTGACAATTTTGATTAAGTTAATTAGAAATGCTGACGTTTATGCACCTGCGCATCTTGGTAAAAAAGATGTGCTTGTTATTGCAGATAAGGTAGTGCGTATTGCTGATAAAATCGAAGGCTACGAAGGTATGCCTGAGGTTGAGGTATTTGATTTCAGCGGCAAAAAGCTGTTGCCCGGTTACATTGATATGCATATGCATATCACCGGCGGCGGCGGTGAGCAGGGCCCTGCTTCCCGCGTACCCGAAGCAATGCTGAGCCAGATTACCAGCTGCGGTATTACAACCGTTCTGGGCCTGCTGGGTACAGACGGTGTAACAAGAAGTGTAGAAAACCTGGTAGCTAAGGCACGCGCACTGACGGAAGAAGGCATTACCGCCTACTGTCTGACCGGTGCTTACGGTATCCCTTCTCCGACCATTACCGGTTCTATCGAAAAGGATATCATGATGGTTCCGCCTATTATCGGTACCAAGATTGCTGTCAGCGATCATCGTAGCTCTAATCCTCAGGGACCGGAGCTGATTGAGGTTGCTACCGCAACCCGTCGCGGTGGCCTGTTGGCCAACGTTGCCGGCCTGGTAACCATGCATATGGGTTCCGGTGTTGGTAAGCTGGACCCGCTGTTCTACGCACTGGACCATTCCGATGTTCCTGCAAAGAACTTCCTGCCGACTCATATGCTGCGTACTCGCGAGCTGATGGAAGAAGGCGCAAAGCTGGTACGTCGCGGCGGTTATTTCGATATGACTGCCGGCAGCACTGACGAGGATATGGAAATCGGCGCAGAGCAGATTATGGAAATCCTGAGCTGGGAGGGTATGAGCACTGACCACCTGACGATGAGCAGTGACGCCTTCGGTTCTCAACCTAAGTTCAATGAAAACGGTGACTGCATCGGTCTTACCTACTGCTCTCCTAAATATCTGCATCTGACTATCAAGAGTCTGGTGCGTCGCGGTCTGCCATTGGAAGAGGCTATCAAGCTGCTGACCTCTACACCTGCCGAGCTGTTGGGCAAAACCGGCGTAAAAGGCTGCGTTGCAGTTGGCGCGGATGCTGACCTGCTGGTTCTGGACGAAAACCTGGATATCGACGCATTGTTTGCTAAAGGCCAGGTTGCACTGCTGGATAAAGAGATTGTACTTAAAGGCCGCTTTGAATAAGCTGCGCCTATGCGAATACAGACACATCGAAGATGGTGTGTCTGTATTTTTTTGACAAAAATCTTGACAACTTGCGTAATTTATGATAACATATCATACTACATCATTATTATTTTTGCAGGTGTAAATTTTGACAACAAATACTGCCGGGTCAGTGGTTGAACGGCGTATCTTGCTTATAATGAAAGATGAGGCAGATCATCGAAGACAACTGACAAGGTCCTTGTGGTAAGAACCTTGTTGTTTTTTTTGTCACGCATGATTCGCCGAGTTTAGTGTGCTGATAATACAAGAAGGGGTGAGGAATTACATGTTTAAACCGGTTCCAGTAGGTGATAGGACTCGGTATAGTTATGCAAGAATCAATGAAATTTTGGCAATGCCTCATTTGATTGATATCCAGAGAAAATCCTACGAATGGTTTGTTCAAAAGGGCCTCATGGAGATTCTGCATGACATTTCTCCTATTAAAGACTTTGCAGGTAATCTGGAGCTTTCCTTTGAAAGCTTTGAATTAGGAACTCCTAAATACAGCGTTGAAGAGTGCAAGGAGAGAGATGAATCCTATTCTGCACCGATGAACGTTAAAGCACGCCTGATTTTCAAAGACAAGGAAAAAGGCGAAATTAATGAATCCTCTGTATTTATGGGCGACTTCCCGCTGATGACCGATACCGGTACCTTTGTTATCAACGGTGCTGAACGTGTTATCGTCAGCCAGCTGGTGCGTTCTCCCGGCGTTTACTATAGTGTAACTATGGATCCCAGCGGTAAGAAGATTTACGGTACTACTGTAATTCCTAACCGTGGCGCTTGGATTGAATATGAAACTGACATTAATGATATTATTTCTGCTCGTGTAGACCGTACCCGTAAGGTTCCGGCAACCGTGCTGCTGCGTGCTCTGGGCTTATCCTCCAATGATGAGATCCTGGCTTGCTTCGGCAATCATCCTGCGCTGCTGGCAACTCTGGAAAAGGATACTACCACTAACAGAGATGAAGCTATGCTGGAGCTTTACAAGAAGCTGCGTCCGGGCGAGCCTGTTATTCTGGAAAACGCCGTACAGCTGATTGAAAACACTTTCTTCGACAGCAAGCGTTATGATCTGGCTAATGTTGGCCGTTATAAGCTCAACAAAAAGCTTGGCTGGCGCAACCGCCTGAGCGGTACCGTACTGGCTGAGGCTATTGCTGATGAAGAAACCGGCGAAATCATCCTGCCGGCAGGCACTAAGATGACCGATGAAAATCTTGATAAGATTGCAGAAAGCGGCATTTATAACGAACGCGGTCTGCGTGCTGTCAAGATTCAGAACCATGAAGAAGAAATGCTTCTGATGTTCACCACCGGTATCGATGAAAAAATGCATACCGTTACCAATGAGGATGTATTTGCTTCCTTTAACTATTTGCTGAACCTGATGGATGGCCATGGCACCGGCGATGATATTGACCATTTGGGCAACCGTCGTGTACGCTGCGTTGGTGAATTGCTGCAAAACCAGTTCCGTATCGGTCTTTCCCGTATGGAGCGTGTAGTAAAAGAACGTATGACCATTCAGGACAACGAGGTTATTACCCCGCAGGCTCTGATTAACATCCGTCCTGTTGTTGCTGCTATTAAGGAATTCTTCGGCAGCAGCCAGTTGTCCCAGTTCATGGACCAGAACAACCCTCTGGCAGAGCTGACTCATAAACGTCGTCTGTCTGCCCTCGGCCCCGGCGGTCTGTCCCGTGAGCGTGCAGGCTATGAAGTCCGCGACGTACACAACTCCCACTATGGCCGTATGTGTCCTATCGAGACGCCTGAAGGTCCTAACATCGGTTTGATCGGTTCTTTGTCCACCTATGCTGTTATTAATGAATACGGCTTTATGGAAACTCCGTACCGTGTTGTTGATAAAGAAAATAAACGTGTAACTGAAGAAATCAGATACATGACTGCGGACGAAGAAGATAAATATATCGTAGCACAGGCCAACGAACCATTGGACGATGACGGCTACTTCCTGGGCGAGCGTGTTACCGCCCGTGCTAAGGATGATGTCCTCTCCATTACTCCGGATAAGGTTGACCTGATGGACGTTTCTCCTAAACAGGTAGTATCTATCGCAACCGCGCTGATTCCGTTCTTGGAGAACGATGACGCTAACCGTGCTCTGATGGGTGCGAACATGCAGCGTCAGGCTGTACCTCTGCTCTGCACTCAGGCTCCGATTATCGGTACCGGTATGGAATACAAGGTTGCTGCCGACTCCGGTGTCTGCGTTCTGGCTAAACGTGCCGGCGAAGTTATCCGCGTAGTAGGCAACGAAATCCGTGTACGTGCAGAAAACGGTGAAGTGGATGTATATCCGCTGCTGAAATTCAAACGTTCCAACCAAGGTACCTGTGTTAACCAGCGTCCTATCGTCTTTAAAGGCGATAAGGTTACAGAAAAGCAGATTCTGGCTGACGGCCCTGCTACCGATCACGGCGAGCTGGCTTTAGGTCACAACGTAATCGTTGCTTATATGCCTTGGGAAGGCTATAACTACGAGGATGCTGTTCTGCTGAACGAGGATCTGGTAAAGGCTGATATCTTTACCTCTATCCATATTGAAGAATATGATTGTGATGCCCGCGATACCAAGCTTGGTAAAGAAGAAATTACCCGCGAGATTCCTAACGTATCCGACGAAGCTCTGAAGGATCTGGATGAGCGTGGTATTATCCGTATCGGTGCTGAAGTACGCCCCGGCGATATTCTGGTAGGTAAGGTTACTCCGAAAGGCGAAACCGAGCTGACTGCAGAAGAACGTCTGCTGCGTGCAATCTTCGGTGAAAAGGCACGTGAAGTACGTGACAGCTCCCTGCGTGTACCGCACGGCGAAGCAGGTAAGATTGTCAGCGTTAAGGTATTCAGCCGTGAAAACGGCGATGATCTGCCGCCAGGAGTAAACGAACAGGTTCGTGTACATATTGCCCAGAAACGTAAGATTTCCGAAGGCGATAAGATGGCAGGCCGTCACGGTAACAAAGGTGTCGTTTCCCGTATTATGGCACGTGAGGACATGCCTTTCCTGCCGACCGGTGAACCGGTACATATCGTACTGAATCCGTTGGGCGTACCTTCCCGTATGAACATCGGACAGGTACTGGAGAACCATCTGGGCTGGGCAGCACGTGCGCTGGGTATGGAAATTGATACTACCAACCTGGCAGCTAAGCTGAATGCCGTTGAAAAAACCGGCGCAGCAGAAGGTACTCCGGAATTTGAAGCAGCCTTCAAGGAAGAGCTGGCTAATTCCGCAACCGCTAAAAAATTAGAGCATTACGGCTACGATTATGAAAAATATGGTATGCCGGAAACTGTTGAAATTGATAAATTCGGTGGCAAGAGCGTAAAAGCAGTACAGATTTCCGTACCTGTATTCGACGGTGCGCATGAGCAGGATATTGCTGATGCACTGGAGCTTGCAGGCATTGATAAAACTGCTAAGACCACTCTGTATGACGGTCGTACCGGTGAACCCTTCGATAACCCTGTTACCGTTGGTCTGACCTATTACCTCAAGCTTCACCATTTGGTTGATGATAAGATCCATGCCCGCAGCACCGGCCCGTACTCCTTGGTTACCCAGCAGCCGTTGGGTGGTAAAGCACAGTTCGGCGGTCAGAGATTTGGTGAGATGGAAGTTTGGGCGCTGGAAGCATACGGCGCTGCTTACACCCTGCAGGAAATCCTGACTGTTAAGTCCGATGACGTTGTTGGCCGTGTTAAGACCTACGAAGCAATCGTTAAGGGCGAAAATGTACCTGATCCTGGTATTCCTGAATCCTTCAAGGTACTGGTTAAGGAATTGCAGTCCATCGGTCTGGATATCAAGGTTCTCAACGAGGACGAGGAAGAGGTTTCCTTGCGCGACGATGAGGATGACGATATTGCAACCACCGCTCGTGAGGTTGATTTAGACATCAATGGCCAGGTAGTTGAAAACGCACCTGAAAAGCCTGTTGATGATTATGCTGATAATGACGCTACCGAGGATGATAGTGATTCTGGGGACATCATTGCCGATATGGGTAATTTCACTATTACCGATAATCCCGATGGTGACTTAGATGATCCGACTAATATGTAAGAGAAGGGAGCGAATGATTCTTGATCGACGTAAATAATTTTGTGTCTATGCGTATCGGTTTGGCTTCTCCGGACCAGATTAGAGCCTGGTCCTACGGCGAGGTAAAAAAA
>OHJI01000620.1_pt1 | contig 12059 bp, 10 predicted proteins | sample 1568571 | NCBI WGS metagenome assembly OHJI01 (sample SAMEA3879583, study PRJEB24766) | human gut metagenome | biome: human-associated habitat; feature: feces | place: USA | collected 1985/1987
ACCCGAAAGCATCGCATTTATGCGATGTTTTTTTATTTTTAGATTGTTGCTGACGCCGGACGCACCCGCAGCAGTAAAATACGCCTTGCATGCGCTAACGCTACGCTGTCAAGATACTGTACGAATTATGCTTTTTAGGCTTCCTCTGCTTGACGAAACCGTCGAAACGCGCCGTCCATGGCGCGGTTCTCCTTGACTTGCCTTCCATGGCAAGCCATTTCTGTGTTTCATGGGCATAATTCTACAGTATCTAAACAGCTTCGCTAGTCACGCATGCAAGGCGTATTTTACTGCTGTGGGTGCGTCCGGTGTCTATCCATGCTATGATAAATAAACGTTTCTTATTTTATATCAATATCATGTAAAATGCCCGGAGTACACTCTGCGATGCACAATACCCCGCATAAGCGACTAGCGGTGCTGTTTAGATGCTGTAGAATTATGCTTCACAAATAGAAATGCCCCACCATGGACGGTGGGGCAAGGCGTTACGCACCACGGACGGTGCGTAAAAGCCGGTTTCGTCATTCTGCGAAACTCTATATGCATAATTCATACAGCATCTTAACTGCAAAGCGTTAGCGCATGCGAGGTATTGTGCGTCACAGAGTGTACTCCGGGCACCAATATTTCTGATAATTAATCATCATATCCGTTAGGATTGTTCTTCTGCCATCTCCATGAGTCGGCACACATCTCCTTAATACCATACTGTGCTTCCCAGCCGAGCTCTCTCTTGGCCTTTGATGGGTCACAGTAGCATGTAGCAATATCGCCAGGTCTTCTAGGCTTTATTGTATAAGGAATCTTAACACCTGTTGCAGCCTCGAAATTCTTTACGATATCAAGCACGCTGTAGCCATGTCCTGTTCCAAGATTGTAGATGCAAAGACCTGCATTCTCCTCAATTTTCTTTAAAGCCTTGACATGTCCAACCGCAAGGTCAACTACATGGATGTAATCTCTCACACCTGTTCCGTCAGGAGTATCATAGTCATCTCCGAATACTCCAAGCTCTTTGAGCTTGCCTACTGCCACCTGTGTGATGTAAGGCATGAGGTTGTTTGGAATACCGTTTGGATTCTCACCCATTGTACCACTCTTATGAGCTCCGATTGGATTGAAGTAACGAAGAAGAATAACGTTCCACTCATTATCTGCCTTATAGATGTCCATAAGTATCTGCTCAAGCATAGACTTTGTCCAGCCGTATGGGTTTGTACACTGTCCCTTTGGACACTCCTCTGTGATAGGAATCTGTGCAGGATCTCCGTATACTGTAGCTGATGAAGAGAAAATGATGCTCTTGCAGCCATTCTGTCTCATCACATCAACAAGTGTAAGTGTTCCTGCAATATTATTGTTATAGTACTCCCAAGGCTTTGCCACAGACTCTCCTACTGCTTTGAGTCCTGCAAAGTGAATACAGCTATCTATCTTTTCTTCCTTAAAAATCTTATTTAAGATGTCTCTGTCAAGGATATCTCCCTTATAGAACTTTACTTCTTTGCCTGTAAGAGCCTTAACTCTGTCAAGTGACTTCTCAGATGAATTTGAAAGATTGTCAAGTACTACAACATCGTAGCCTGCATCAAGAAGCTCCACACATGTATGGCTTCCGATATATCCGGCTCCACCAGTAACTAAAATTGCCATAATAAATATCTCCTTTTCATTTTTGTTAAATTTATTGTAGCGCATTTGCTCATTTTTGTATAGAATAAAATGTAGAAGAAATATGTAAAAATGTTGTAAAGGTAGGCAATATGAACAATAAATACAAAAATTCCTATATCGTAAAAGAAAAAGAGCTTGTATCTCTGTCCGTATATAACGTAGGCTTCCAGAGCTGTGATAGCCTGTATCAGTGGGGCCCCGGTATCAGAGACCATTATCTGATTCACTATATCATAAGCGGTAAAGGCCGCTACACTGTAAATGGCAGTGTTCACACATTAACTTCCGGCGATGCGTTTCTCGTATATCCAAATACCGAAGTGATTTACCAGGCTGATGCAGAAGATCCTTGGGAATATACCTGGGTAGGCTTTACCGGCAGCGATGCTGCAACCATTTTAAGAGCCACTGATTTCACAAAAGCGCATCCATACATACACAGTGTATCAAACGGAAACGAAATCAAAAGACAGCTCATGCATATATACGACGCCAGAGGCACAGAATTTGAAAATGCACTCGAAATGACCGGGCGACTCTACACCACCCTCGCTCTTTTTGTCAGCGCCGCCACATCAAAGCCACCGCAAAACAGTGCAAACTCCTATGTACAAAAGGGCATCGAATACATCTCCGCCAACTATTCATACCCTATCACCGTTGAGGATATTGCATCATATATAGGATTAAGCCGAAGTCACCTGTTCCGTTCCTTCCAGAGCATCCTCGGTGTATCGCCAAAGGAATATCTGACCGATTTCAGAATCAAACAGGCATGCTATCTGCTTAAACACTCCTCATTGTCCATCACAGCAATTGCAGGCTCTATAGGGTTTGATAACAGCCTTTATTTTTCAAAGACCTTTCATAAAATAAAAGGCCTTTCGCCTAAGGAATATCGCAGTAAATACAAAAAAGCTCAAGAATAAAAAAAGCTGCCGGACTTCATGTGAAGCCCGGCAGCTTTTTTCATATATCTCTTTATGCTAAACTAAGCAAGCTTAGATTTAGCAACCTCTACTAATTTAGCAAATCCTGCTGCATCTGTAACAGCCATATCAGCTAATACCTTACGGTTAAGGTCAACGTTTGCTAACTTTAAGCCGTGCATGAACTGGCTGTATGAAAGTCCGTTGAGACGAGCTGCTGCGTTGATACGGGCAATCCATAACTGACGGAACTGTCTCTTTCTCTCTTTACGTCCAGCGTATGAGCTTGTAAGTGCTCTCATAACTGACTGCTTTGCTACTCTATACTGCTTAGATCTAGCGCCTCTGTAACCCTTTGCTAACTTTAATGTTCTGTTATGTCTTTTCTTAGCGCCTAAACCGCCTTTAACTCTTGCCATTTGTTGATTCCTCCTTAACTAATACTACCGATTACATGTATGGTAAAATCTTCTTCATATTCTTAACATTTGTCTCATCTGTCATTGTTGCTTTTCTGAGATTTCTCTTTGTCTTTGTTGTTTTCTTAGTTAAGATATGTCTCTTGTAGGCTTTATTTCTTTTTAACTTTCCTGTTCCTGTAACTTTGAAACGTTTTGCAGCTGCTCTGCTTGTTTTCATTTTTGGCATTGTGTGTTCCTCCTTAAATTGTTATCTCTTTTCTGCCAGCACCATACCGATGCTTCTTCCTTCAACCTTCGGTGCTTTCTCCACTACCGCTACATCTGAAAGATTCTCCGCTATATCATCAAGGATATGTTTGCTTGCATTCATATGAGCCATCTCACGTCCTCTGAATCTGAGTGTGATCTTTACCTTATTTCCTTTTGCAAGAAATTTCTTTGCAGCATTCATCTTGGTATTCAAGTCGTTAGCCTCAATGTTAGGTGAGAGACGAATCTCTTTCAATTCAACGGTCTTCTGCTTTTTCTTTGCATCCTTTTCCTTACGGGCCTGCTCATAACGATACTTACCATAATCAATCACCTTACATACAGGTGGCTTTGCATTTGGTGCTATCTTTACTAAATCAAGTCCTGCCTCGTCTGCAATCTTTTGAGCTTCTCTTGAAGAAACAATTCCTAACTGCTCTCCATCCGCTCCAATCAGTCGAACTTCTCTGTCTCTGATCTGTTCATTAATCATTAATTCGCTAATGGTCTTGTACCTCCATAAAAAATAGTGGATAGGCAGACTATCCACTATACAATCTTCAACACAAATGTTTGAAAATATTAACGCTAAGTCGCTCCATTGCGCTTAGGTGAGAGTGGATACTCTACTTTGTTTTCATACAACTACTAGAATATAGCACAGACAATTTCTGTTGTCAACACTTTTATCTAAATTTCTATAATCTAATATGTACCAAGAATCTTAAGGGCAATTGCCTCTTCCCTTATGCCTCTTAACGCATTCTGCACCGCTGTATCCGTAAAACGTCCTTCAAAATCAACAAAGAACCTGTACTCCCATGCCTTATCAGATATCGGACGAGACTGGATATTTAACATATTGATTCCATTGTATATAAAGTGTGCCAGCATATGATACAGTGCACCACTCTTATGAGGTGTCTCAAAGCATATGCTTATCCTGTCTGCATCTCTGCGGCATACCCTTTTAGCCGACACAATTATAAACCTTGTTGCATTGTTTTTATTGTTCTGTATGCGGCTCTCAAGCACCTGAAGCCCATATATATCAGCCGAGATATGGCTAGCTATGCCAGCCTGTGTGATATCTCCGTCATCCTTTACCTTCTTTGCAGAAAAAGCTGTATTCCTGACAGCCACCTGGTTGATATCCTTATGCTCATCAAAAAAATCTGAGCACTGCATAAGTGCCTGTGGATGTGAGTACACAGTCCTGATATCAGAAATCTTTGCACCCGGAAGTCCCATCAGACTGTGGTCGATGCGTATAATCTGCTCCCCAACTATATAATTGTCGTATTCAACAAGCAGATCATAGTTTTCCGATACAATACCGGCTGAAGAATTCTCTATCGGAAGCACTGCATAATCGGCCTTTCCGCATTTGATATCCTCCATGGCATCCTTCCAGGAATCCACGTTGTAGCCATTACAGTTCTCGCCAAAGTATGTCTTCATGGCAAGCTGTGAGTATGCACCCTCAACTCCCTGAAACACAATCCTTGCATTGGAAAAATCCAGGCTGTCTACCTCAGTAAAGTTTTCCTTCTCCACTATGCCATGCTCAGTCATAAGCTGATACTGCTTCTTTCTACTGGTCGACATAATCTGTTCAAAAAGCTCAACTATACCGTGCTTCAAAAACTCATCATCTGCAAGAGACGATAATTTCTCAAGCTTTTCATCCTCTCTCGTCTTGTCAAAGACCTTTTTGCCGGTGGTTATCTTATACTCGGCAACGTGCTTTGAGATATCCATTCTTTCCTTATATAATCTGACTATTTCACTGTCTATCTCATCGATAGACTCTCTCAATTTCATTAAATCTTCCATTATTGTCTCCTAAAAAAGATATAATAAAATATTATTACAAAATTTATAGAAAGGCAAGTAATCCTTGAAAGATTTATCATATATAGATATCATTTAGTTAATATCTAAGCATAAATCTCATATACCCTCGGGAGAATTACATGAAAAAAGAACACGCATGATTAATCAACTCATGCGTGTTTTTTATTAATTCATATAAAATTCAAATCTTGATCTGTATATATCACTGCACTTTCCGGTATTCTGGTCTATCGCAATAACAGAAAGCACATTATTTCCCTCAGGAACAGGTATTGGAGCTGTATACTCTGTTGATGCAGCACTCGGATCTGACGAATCCCAGGTATAGTATACCTTGCAATTTTCAGGTACTGTGATTGTAATGTCTGTCTGTGCACCAAATGTACCTCCGTCAGGGTCTATCTCCGGTGCATCCGGTGCCTCAAACTCGATTTCATACTTGGCAGATGCCACCTCGCTTTTGATTCCTCTGTCATCAACCGCAACAGCTGTTATCTCATATGTACCTTCCTTGTCCAGGGTAATCGGGCTATAATATCTTTCTCCTCTGGTCAAAGGATCATCCGAATCATATGAATAGTATATTTTGGTATCGCTGTCTGCATCTATAGAAAGCTCAATAGTCTCTCCATACTTGCCACTGCTCTTGCTAAACTGCGGTTTAGATACAGTATAATCCGCAAAAAGCTTTAAAACAGATGCATCCTTAGCACTCTCACGCAGCGCAACAATTGCATCATAATCCTTTTTTGATTCATAAATCGAGATAAGCTGCTTATAAGCCTCTTTGCTCTTTGGATCAATATTGATAATTTCCTGATACAGCACAAGAGCGGCATCATAATCCTTCTTGGACATATATATATCAGCCAGTGCATATCTGACATCTGTATTATCCGAATCAATCGACAAAGCCTTCTCATAATAAGAAACCGCGGAATTTATATTTCCCGCCGAATAAGCTGCCTTTGCCTGCTTCACCTGATAATCAAATGAATTGTCATGTGATCTGCTTACATTACGTGTAATAGCTGCAATAAGTATTACAATTGCTACAACGCACACTACAGCTGAGATAATAATTATCTTCTTCTGCTGCGCTCTCTTTGCCCTCTGTCCGTCAGACTGCGGCTTCTCACACGGTTGTTTCGTCTGAGACTGCTGCTCACCTGTCTGAGCCTGTCTCACCTGCTGCTTTACAGACTGTGACATTCTGTCCGGTTTTTGTCCGTTCCACTGACCGGCACTATGAAGCTGTTCCCTCACCGGCTCATCAAACCTGATTGTCCTGTCAGACACAGGCTTTGCAGTCTTTTGTCCATCAGTTCGCCTGTCATCATTTCCAACCAGATTATCAAGATAATCATCAAATTCGTTGTAATCAGGCACTATCTGAACCGGATGCCCACAGACATCACAGTACAGACTGCCCGCCTTCAATTCATTACCACAATTGGCACATCTCATACATCTAATCCTCTTACTTATTGTCTAATTATCTCTTCATAGCCTCAACACAATTGCTCATGAGCATCGCAATTGTCATAGGACCTACACCGCCCGGTACAGGTGTAATATGTGACGCTTTAGACACAACAGAATCAAAATCCACATCACCACACAGCTTATTTTCAGCATTTCTGTGGATTCCAACATCAATGACAACCGCACCATCCTTCACATATGAAGCATCTATAAACTTAGGCTTTCCTATTGCCACTATAAGTATATCGGCATTTTTACATACATCTTTTAAATCCTTTGTATGTGAATGACATACCGTAACAGTTGCATTCTCCCTAAGCATGAGAAGTGACATAGGCTTGCCGACTATATTGCTTCTGCCAACCACAACACAGCTTTTACCATCAATATCTATATTGCTTCTCTTTAAAAGCTGAATGATACCGGCCGGAGTACACGGCAAAAAACCAGGCTTTCCTATAACCATCGCTCCAACACTCTGTGGACTGAAGCCATCAACATCCTTTTTGGGATCAATAGCATCAATAACCTTGTCCTCATCGATATGCTTTGGCAGTGGAAGCTGACAGAGAATACCATTTACAGAAGCATCAGCATTGAGCTTTTCGATAAGTTTTAATATCTCATCCTCCGTAGTCTCCTCTGCAAGTTCATACGAAAGTGATTTGATTCCGACATACTCACACGCCTTTTTCTTGTTGCGAACATACACTGATGATGCAGGGTCATTTCCGACCTGAATCACCGCAAGACAGCCCTCGATGCCTTTTTTCTTAAGCTCTGCCACTTCTTCCTTAAGCTCATCCTTAATCTGTGTTGAAATTAATTTTCCGTCTATTAGATTAGCCATATTTCCTCCTAGAATAATCCTGTGATAACACCATTGTCATCCACATCAATGCCGTATGCAGCCGGCTTCTTTGAAAGTCCAGGCATAGTCATGATAGAACCGTTTACTGCTACCACAAAGCCTGCACCTGCTGACGCATAAACCTCACGTACGTTGATTTTAAAGCCGCTCGGTCTGCCAAGCTTCTTTGCATCATCAGAAAGCGAATACTGTGTCTTTGCCATACATACTGGAAAATCTCCCATTCCAAGGTCTGTAATCCTCTTAAGCTCTCTCTCTGCTGCCGGAGAATATGTAACACCATCTGCTCCATATATTTCTTTTGCAACAGTTTCAATCTTTTCCTTAAGTGACAGGCTATCATCATAGAGCACCTTAAAATTGCTTTCCTTGTGCTCGATTGTTTCAAGTACCTTGTTGGCAAGGTCAATTCCGCCTTCGCCACCCTTCTCCCATACCTCTGAGAGTGCAAATTCACAGCCTCTTTCTTTACAGAACTGCTCTACAAAATCAGTCTCAGCCTTTGTATCTGTGACAAATGAATTTAATGTAACAACTACAGGTACTCCAAACTTGTGAAGATTCTCAATATGCTTCTCAAGATTTACGATTCCGGCCTTAAGTGCATCAAGATTCTCTGATGAAAGCTCATCCTTCGGCACGCCGCCATTATATTTTAATGCTCTGATTGTTGCAACAAGTACAACTGCATCCGGCTTAAGCCCTGCCATACGGCACTTGATATCAAAGAACTTCTCTGCGCCAAGGTCTGCGCCAAAGCCTGCCTCAGTGATAACATAGTCTGCAAGCTTTAATGCTGTCTTTGTGGCACGGACACTGTTACAGCCATGTGCTATATTGGCAAAAGGTCCACCGTGAACTATTGCCGGTGTATGCTCAAGTGTCTGGATAAGGTTCGGCTTTAAGGCATCCTTTAAGAGAGCTGCCATAGAGCCTGTAGCCTGAAGATCATCGGCTGTGACAGGCTTTCCGTCAAAGGTATATGCCACAATAATTCTTCCAAGTCGTTTCTTTAAATCTGCCATATCATCAGCCAGACAGAGTATTGCCATAATTTCAGATGCTACAGTGATGACAAAATGATCTTCTCTGACCATTCCGTCCATCTTGCTTCCAAGACCAACAACGATATTTCTAAGGACACGGTCATTCATATCCATACATCTCTTCCATACAATCTGGCGTGGGTCGATACCAAGCTCGTTTCCCTGCTGGATATGATTGTCAAGAAGTGCCGCAAGCAGATTGTTCGCAGATGTAATTGCATGAAAATCTCCTGTAAAATGAAGATTTAAATCCTCCATTGGGACAACCTGTGCATATCCGCCACCGGCTGCTCCTCCCTTGATACCAAAGCAAGGTCCAAGTGACGGCTCACGAAGTGCGATAAGTGCTTTCTTTCCCAGGCGTCCAAATGCCTCTCCAAGACCTACGCTTGTGGTTGTCTTTCCCTCTCCTGCAGGAGTCGGGTTTATAGCTGTAACAAGTATGAGCTTTCCGTCAGGATTTTTCTTTGTGCGATTGATAAGCTCATCAGAAATCTTTGCCTTATACTTTCCATAAAGCTCTAAGTCATCCTCTTCAATCCCTATAGATGCTGCTACATCCTTGATTGGAAGCATTGTAGCTTCCTGTGCGATCTGAATATCTGTTTTCATTTTTCTTTGCTCCTTTGTGTTAATTATTCTCTAATATAGTATCTAATTCCTCTTTAGTCACCAGAACCTTGCGGGGCTTTGTCCCCTCCTCAGGTCCCACTACACCGGCCTCTTCGAGCTGATCCATTATGCGGGCCGCCCTGTTGAAGCCAATTTTAAGGTATCTTTGAAGCATTCCGATTGAAGCCCGTTCCTTATCTGTGATAATTGACGCTGCCTCCGCAAAGTAAGAGTCCCTGCCATCATCCGTGTTTTCCACATCTGAAATGGTAACGGTTGTATTTGTCGTATCGTTCGACAGGCTCTCCATCTTTTGTGCCACATCATTACTGTACTGTGCATTCTCATTATTTTCAATAATAAATTTCACAATATCGGAAACTTCTTTATCTGAAACGAATGCGCCCTGTACTCGAAGGGGCTTCGGAACACCCTGTGGGTCAAATAACATATCTCCCTTTCCAAGGAGCTTTTCCGCACCATTCATATCAAGTATGGTACGACTGTCAACACCGCTTGTAACCGCAAATGCGATACGGCTTGGCATATTCGCCTTGATGAGACCTGTAATAACATTAACAGAAGGCCTCTGTGTAGCTATAATCAGATGTATACCGGCTGCTCTCGCAAGCTGTGCTAGCCTGCATATTGCCTCCTCTACATCCTTTGATGCAACCATCATAAGATCTGCAAGCTCGTCCACTATAATGACAATCTGTGGCATCTTTGGCGGTTTTTCTGTATCCTTGCCATCCATTGCATCAATCATGGCATTGTAACCGTTTATTTCCCTGACACCGCTGTTTGCAAACTTCTCGTATCTGTCTGTCATCTCTGAAACCGCCCAGTTTAATGCTCCTGCAGCTTTTTTAGGATCTGTAACAACCGGAATCATCAGATGAGGTATGCCATTGTATACACTAAGCTCAACCACCTTCGGGTCAATCATAATCAGCTTTACCTCATCCGGCTTTGCCTTGTATAGTATACTCATGATAATTGTATTGATACAAACTGACTTACCTGAGCCGGTAGCACCTGCAATTAAAAGATGTGGCATTTTTGCGATATCCGTAACCTTAACCTTGCCTGCAATATCTTTTCCCACTGCAAATGTAATCTTTGATTTGGCATTTTTAAATTCTTCAGACTCCACAAGCTCCCTGAAGGAAACAGCAACACTCTGGCTGTTTGGCACTTCGATGCCCACAGCGGCTTTTCCCGGAATAGGAGCCTCGATTCGTATATCCGCGGCTGCCAGATTAAGCTTTATATCATCTGCCAGATTCACAATCTTTGATACCTTCACTCCAAGCTCCGGTGTGATTTCAAACCTTGTAACAGCAGGACCGCAGCTTATATTATTCACCTTCGCATTCACCCCAAACACATTAAGAGTCTGTTCAAGCTTTGCCGCCGTCTCACGCAGATGAGCCTGCGAATCACCGGTTTTCCCCCTGTCAGGAGCCTCAAGCAGATCAACAGCCGGAAATACATACGGCTTCTGCTGGATTGCATTTTCTGCGTCATTTATCGCTATCTGCTCACTGACTTTTTCAACCTCTTTGGCAAGCTCATCCTTGTCTGATTTGACCTTTTTCTTACTTGGCTCTGCTGCAGGTGGTTTTGTCATTACCGCATCTGCAGCCGGAGCTGATAATTTTGATTGCAGCTCATTATCTTTTTGTATGCCAAAATCATCAGATATATCAGGCTCCACGCAGCCCGATATAGGTATCTGCGACACATGGCTTGCAGCTGTGCCACCCAAAACCGAAACAGGCTCCGATGCCACACCAAAGTCCGGTGTTTGCACTATTTCCCCTGCATCCCCTGATGTAAGGCTTGTCGTCTTTTTCTCCTTTATTGCAGGTGAACTCGGGTAATTCTCTATAGTTATCTCACCAAGCGCATCTGTAGCTGCTGCACCTTGTCCAAATATCCCAACATGGGCTGTATCACTACCTGCCATGCCTGAATCCAGCACGTTTTCACTGCCATCAATTTTTGTATCAAGTGACACGCCTGTTATCTTATTGTCCATCCTTCGGCCGGCACGCTTACTCCTTCTGCCACCTTTTGCAGCCTCCTTTATGTCACTGTCTGTATCATCTGAAGCTAAACCCTCTCTTGTCTGACGCTCTCTTGACTTATACTGCCGATACTCCTGATATCTCTCATTATTCTCACGCGCTGACTCGTATACCTTTCGGCCGCCGTTTCTCATGCCCTTCATGAATGATTTACCGGTAATGAGCACAAGACAGATAATCATCACAACTATTGTCACCACGTATGAACCTATAATTCCTACCGCCGGAACTAAAATGCAGCCTATAAGAGCACCTATAAAGCCACCACCTGAATGTCTTTCAACACTGTCAATATATGACTGCACCGGCGAAACCGCGAATTCACCATACACTGCCAGGTACATAAACACACATATAAACCATATGAGAACTATGGTCATAACAAGCTTCATGATAGCATATGAATTGCCCTTATTGGACACAGCAAAAAAGCTGCCCACCAGAAGCACAAGCGGAAAAATATATGCCACCATTCCAAATACACCAAAAAGGAAACCGCTTACTGCGTTTCCCAAATGACCGCCTATTCCAAAATTACTTATAAATAAAAGGATTGAAACAGCTACTACTATCCAGAGAAATATTTCCTTTTTAAAGGCCTGCTGCCTCTCTATCTGAGCCATTCTCTCCTTTTTTGTCTGTCTTTTTGCTGAGGATTTCTTCCTCGTTGCCATGTAACTAACCTCCGTATTTTGATTTACAGAGTATATAATAACATATTTCTTCTGTTCTGTGTAAATTTTCTAAAGTAATTTTTCGATTTTATGATTAAAGGGTCAAAAGGTATCATCGATGCATGCTTGCATGCAATTCGATGT
>OHJI01000641.1_pt1 | contig 11698 bp, 10 predicted proteins | sample 1568571 | NCBI WGS metagenome assembly OHJI01 (sample SAMEA3879583, study PRJEB24766) | human gut metagenome | biome: human-associated habitat; feature: feces | place: USA | collected 1985/1987
GCCACTGAGGCACGTGCTCCAGGCGGCTCGTTCATCTGACCGAACACGAGTGCGACCTGCGATTCTGACAGTTTTTCCTTGTCCACAAGTGACAGGTCCCAATGACCTTCCTCCATGCTCTTCTCAAACGCATCTCCATATTTGATGACGCCGGACTCTATCATTTCGCGGAGCAGGTCGTTACCCTCCCTGGTACGCTCGCCGACTCCGGCAAAGATGGAGAATCCGTTGTGTTTCTTGGCAATGTTGTTTATCAATTCCTTGATTAGCACTGTCTTACCGACACCGGCGCCTCCGAAGAGACCGATTTTTCCGCCTTTCAGATAAGGCTCGAGAAGGTCAATGACCTTGATACCAGTATAAAGGACTTCCTGTGAGGTGGTAAGGTCCTCGAATTTAGGGGGTTCGCGGTGAATCGGCAACTCCTCCTTACGGTCCAGATTTCCCAAGCCGTCTATAGACTCGCCCACAACATTGAGAACTCGTCCTCTAATCTGGCTTCCTACTGGCATTTCGATAGGCTTGGCAGTGTTGATAACTTCCATTCCTCTCTGCAATCCGTCCGTGGAATCCATAGCGACTGCCCTGACTGTGTCTTCACCTATATGCTGCTGCACTTCCACTATCAGTTCCTTGCCATCTTTTCTCTTGATGGACAATGCGTCGTGAATGTTAGGAAGTTCATTTTTTTCCTGCTGCGCGCGCATTTCGAAATGCACATCCACAACAGGACCAATAATCTGAGAAATATGTCCTACAACGTTTGGCATATCATTATCAATTAGTTATCTCTAATTTCTCTTATTTCGGATTCCTTATGCAAATCCGGCTGCAAGTTACTGAAAAATTCATACCATCCACACAAAAGATTAGCCAAAAATACAAATCTTCTGCCAAAATCTTCCAACAGCGTTATGCTTCACGTGAAAGATAGTCTTTTTTTTATGGTGCACCGCTATACACCTGGGGCAACTTTGGCTCGAAGGTGATGGGTGACTTAGCTCGGAGGTGATGGGCAACCTCGCTCGAAGGTGCGAATTCCTTGAACAACCTGAATCTACTGTGCGCTATACCCCCTTGGGGTAACCTGACCGGCCGTTTCTTAAAATCTGCGGTATTTTCATTACATCTTCGCAGGGACATTGGCCATATCCTCTGCTCTTATTTTTCAACACCGAATGAAACCTTCTCCCCTATAAAAAAGTCTCCGAAACCATGTCGGTTCCGGAGACATCTGTAGAACTATCTGAAAATCAATTATTTGATTTTAGCATATCCATAGCGTGCAGAATCACCAAGCTCCATCTCGATCTTCATGAGACGGTTGTACTTAGCGATACGGTCTGTACGGCTGAGTGAACCAGTCTTGATCTGACCGCTGTTTGTAGCAACTGCGATGTCAGCGATGGTGGTATCCTCAGTCTCACCTGAACGGTGTGAAGTGACTGTGGTGTAACCATTTCTGTGAGCCATCTCGATAGCGTCGAGAGTTTCGGTAAGAGAACCGATCTGGTTAACCTTGATAAGGATAGAGTTTGCAGCACCCTTCTGGATACCCTTCTTGAGGTACTCAACATTGGTAACGAAGAGGTCATCGCCTACGAGCTGGCACTTGTGGCCGATAGCTTTGGTAAGTTTAACCCATCCTTCCCAGTCGTTCTCATCGAGACCGTCCTCGATAGAGTCGATAGGATATTTGTTTACAAGCTCCTCGAGGTAAGCAATCTGCTCGTCAACAGAAAGTTTCTTTCCGTTAGGATCTTTCTGCATACCTGTCTTGAGCTGTTTGTAATCATAGAAGAACTGGTCGCCTTCCTTAACGCTGAACTCAGATGCTGCGCAGTCCATAGCGATGGTAACATCCTTTCCAGGAACATAGCCAGCTTTCTCGATAGCCTGCATGATGCAGTCGAGAGCGTCGTCGATACCATTGAGCTTCGGAGCGAAACCACCCTCGTCGCCTACTGCTGTAGAAAGGCCACGGCCTTTGAGCACTTTCTGGAGAGCGTGGAATACTTCAGCACCCATTCTTACACCTTCAGCGATGCTTGGAGCACCTACAGGGCGAATCATGAACTCCTGGAACGCGATAGGAGCGTCTGAGTGAGCACCACCGTTGATGATGTTCATCATAGGAACAGGAAGAACATATGAGTTAGGGCCACCGAGGTACTGATAAAGAGGAAGACCAAGATAGTTTGCAGCAGCTTTTGCAACAGCGAGTGAAACGCCAAGGATAGCGTTTGCGCCGAGTTTTGCTTTGTTCTTGGTTCCGTCGAGTTTGATCATAGTCTCATCGATAGCTCTCTGTTCGAAGCAAGACATTCCGATAAGAGCCGGAGCAATGACTTCATTGATATTCTTGGCAGCTTTGAGAACGCCTTTTCCGCCATAACGCTTAGGATCACCGTCACGAAGTTCGATAGCCTCGTTCTCACCGGTAGAAGCTCCTGAAGGAACAGCAGCAACACCGACAACACCTGATGCGAGGACTACTTCAGCCTCGATTGTAGGATTTCCTCTTGAGTCAAGGATTTCTCTACCACTGATTTGCAAGATTTCAAAATCTTCCATAATGCAATAAATTAAATATGTTAATTATAACTGTTTTCTAAGCAGATGTCTTCAAAACTGAACTTCAGCAACAAATTTCAAGCCACCTCCACAAAGCGCTGCAAAAATACTAATTTTCCAATAAATAAACAAAAGGCCCCGCATAGCACTTCAAATAAACGCTTAGTACTTCAAATTAACAAATAGCACATCAAATAAACGAATGCTATAGTCCTCGCATGGCACTTGAACTCGGACAAACGCGGCTTCCCCAGGCAGCCAAAATCTGGAATAACTGGAGCGTGACCTGTAAGTCACTGAGTGATAGCTGTTTAACCGTTTTCAGAGTTGAGAAAATATCAACTCTGAAAACGCCTAAAGTGGTCATAATCAGCGAATTACGCGTTGCGCTGAAAAGGATTTTCTCTCGGCTTTCACTATATTTCCCGCCTGGCGGCGGCTAATATAGGCTGCGCCTCGGAAGAAAAAAGAATTTTCTTCTTCTCTCAGCTTTCACTATATTTGCAAGTTAAAATGAAGAAAGAGATGGAACTGAATAAATGCGTTATAATCGGCTCAGGCCCTGCGGGCTATACGGCTGCGATTTATGCCGGGAGAGCAGATATCCAGACCGTTCTGTATGAGGGAATGGAACCGGGCGGACAATTGACCACCACCACTATTGTGGAGAATTATCCGGGATTTGAGAACGGTGTGGATGCAAACTCCCTGATGGCATCGATGAAAGCTCAGGCTGCACGGTTCGGAGCGGAAATCCGTCCTGGCAGGATTGTGGAAGCGGATCTTTCCGAAAGACCTTACAGACTGAAGGATGACACCGGAAAAGAAATCGTGGCAGAAGCATTGATAATAGCCACCGGCGCGACAGCGAAATATCTTGGCCTCCCTTCCGAACAGAAATTCAAGGGTTTGGGCGTTTCAGCCTGCGCCACCTGTGACGGCTTCTTCTATAGAAAGAAAGACGTGGCAGTAGTCGGAGGAGGGGATTCCGCATGCGAAGAGGCCACTTACCTGGCAGGCCTTTGCAAGAAAGTCTATATGATTGTGCGCAGGGACGTCTTCCGTGCGTCCAAAGCCATGCAGGAGCGCGTGGCAGCAACTCCGAATATCGAAGTGCTGTGGAACTGCAACACCCAGGAAGTCCTCGGAGACGACTCCGGAGTGACAGGCGCAAGACTGGTCAGAAAAGATGGTAAGGTTTTTGATATCAGCATTGACGGCTTTTTCCTCGGCATTGGCCATCATCCTAATTCCGAACTTTTCGCGAAATGGCTGAAAACAGACGAAAACGGATATATCATCACCGAGGGAAAAACTTCAGAAACAGGAGTTCCCGGCGTTTTTGCTGCAGGTGACGTGCAGGACCCGCATTACAGACAGGCTGTGACAGCGGCTGCATCAGGCTGCAGAGCGGCATTGGACGTGGAGAAATACCTGAATTCGCTGAAGTAAGTGACGGAAAAGTCTCATAAGACAAAGACGAATAAGAACGAATAATATATATTGAAATGAAATTTACCGGAAAAGTAATTCTTGGAGTTCTGGTCATTTCCGCGGCTGTCTCCTGCAAATCGCAGTTCGATGCGCTGCTTTCGAGCAATGATGTAGATGCCAAGTACAAGGCTGCCTTCGAATTGTTCAATAAAGGAAAGTACCAGAAGGCCGCTTCACTGTTCGAATCAATGTCAGTGCTCACGGACGGTACTGAGAGAGATGACACCGTCCAGTATTACTGGGGCTTGAGCAATTACCGCTTCAAGGATTACGTGACCGCGGAGGCAAACTTCACCAATTTTCCGCGCAGTCCGTTTGCAGAAAACGCCAGATTCCTCAGAATCGACTGCCTCTACAGGTCCACGTACAGATATGAACTGGACCAGACTCCTACCAAGGTAGCGATAGCTGCGATTGCAGAATATCAGAAGGACTACGGCACTAAGTCTCACGCTACCGAGTGCGCGGCGATGCTTGACGACCTGAACGAGAGACTTGACAGGAAAGCCTACGAATCCGCCCGGCTCTATTTCAATATGGAAGACTACAAAGCCGCCAGAGTCGCATTCAGGAATACGCTCAAGGACAATGCCGACAATATCTATCGAGAAGATATCCTGTACTACATTGCCAAGTCTTCCTACAAATATGCGCAGCTGAGCGTGCACTCCAAGCAGAAAGAGCGCTACCTCACCTTTATTGACGACTACCTGAATTTCGTGGGCGAGATACCTCAGTCCAAGTATTCAAAAGAATTGAAGACACTGTATGCAAGGGCCCAGAAGGCACTTGGACGCAACACCAGCGATGAAGAAATAGCCGGCACGGACAAGTCATTTGCCAAAGAGCGCAAGACTGCCGAGAAGGCGGACAAGCAGCAGAAGAAATAGAATCAGTTCCAAAACTTTTGAAACTTTCTTGAAACCGCTGAAGTATATACTTATAGAGGCACATGGAAGGCCTCAGAGCAAATGAAATTTAATTTAAAAGACGAAAATGGATAAGAAAATCGTACCGCAGAACACCATTACAAGAGATGTTAAAGACCTTGCAGCTCCTACAGGAAACCTTTATGAGTCAGTGGTGATTCTGTACAAGAGAGCAAATCAGATTGCGCTTGCAGAGAAGAAAGAACTTAACAAGAAACTCGAGGACTTCAAGAATGACCGCGATTCGATGGACGAAGTGTTCGAAAACCGTGAGCAGATCGAGATATCAAAATATTACGAAAGACAGCCTAAACCTGTTCTCGTGGCGATTTCTGAATTTGAAAACGGAGAACTTTCATACAGAATGGCAAATCACGACAATGCAGAATCAGCAGAAACACCTGCTCCTGCACGTAAAGTGACTGAGGAATAGTATTTCCTTGCTATGCTTAGCTCCCTTCACATAAAGAACTACGTACTTATAGACTCGCTGGATATAGATTTTCCTGCGGGTCTCGTCATTATTACCGGTCAGACCGGTGCCGGCAAGTCCATCATACTTGGAGCATTGTCACTGGTACTGGGCGGTAAATCAGACACTTCCGCTATCGGAACAGCAGGCGACAACTGCGTGGTCGAGGCGGAGTTTGAGGTCAATGACGAAGACAGTTCCCTGAAGAACTTCCTCGACGAAAACGACATCGATTTCGACGGAAGAAATCTCGTGATAAGAAGGGTGCTCAACTCCTCCGGCAGGTCCCGTTCTTTTGTCAATGACTGCCCAGCTTCAGTAAAAGTCCTTTCCGCATTGTCCTCCCGCCTGATCGACATCCACTCCCAGCACGAGACCATGTTGCTCAGGGACAAGACTTTCCAGATGTCAATGCTGGACCACTTTGCGGATGACACAGCTCTTCTTACCTCATGCCGTGAGGCCTGGACAGAACTGGCCGGCCTGAAATCCGAATACGCATCAGTTACGGAGACATTGAACAAGATGAATGCGGAACAGGACTACAATCAGGCCCAATACTCCCAGCTCGAAGCCGCCAAACTCAAGGAAGGCGAACTGGAAGACCTGGAAGTGGAGCAGAAGCAGCTTGCAAATGCCGAGGAGATAAAGTCAAGTCTCTATCAGATAGAGAATTATTTCAATCCGTCAGCCGATGACGGACAGGATGAGCGTTCGTCGCTTGACTTCATCCTGAAAGAATCGTCCAAGCTGTTGGACAAGATTTCCGACTATGTCCCGGCCGCGTCTGCATTGTCCTCACGCATCGAATCTTCACGCCTGGAACTCGATGACATCCTTTCTGAAGTCTCTGACCTGGAGGCGAGGACAGATGTTTCCAATGAAAGACTTCAGGAAGTAGATGACAGATTGTCAATGCTTTATGACCTTATGAAGAAGCATTCTTGCACGAGCGTAGAGGAACTTATAGCATTGAGAGACAAACTTTCGGATGCATTGGCCGACACCTCTGTGCTCGAGGCAAGGAAAGCGGAACTCAAGAAACTGATCGCAGATGCGAAAGCCAAATTGGATGAAGCATGTAAGCGTCTTCATGAAGCCAGGGCGAAAGCAGCTCCTCAGTTTGCCGATTCCATCTGCCGCTCGATCCGTTCTCTGGAACTGGACAGGGCAGTATTCGATGTCATTCTCGAACCGGCTCAGCAGGGACCTTCAGGCTCGGATTCCATACTCTTCCGATTCTCATCCACAGGCAAGAACCCTGTAGATGTGGCAAAATGTGCATCCGGAGGTGAAATGTCCCGTATCATGCTCTGTCTCAAGGCGATGATGGCCCGCTATACGAATATGCCGTCGATGATTTTCGATGAGATCGACACGGGTGTTTCCGGTAGCGTGGCAGACAAGATGGGCGAAATGATATGCAGTATGGGCGAGTATATGCAGGTGTTCGCTATAACGCATCTCCCGCAGGTTGCGGCCAAAGGCAATGCACATTACATTGTCACCAAGACATTTGAATCTGACGACCGGGCCGTCACTTCCATCCGCAGAATCTCAGGCGAAGAGCGCCTCATGGAAGTTGCACGCATTCTCAGCGGCTCCAAAGTCACCCCTGAGGCCATCGCAAATGCAAAGTCTCTACTCGGAAATTAGTGCTCTTCCGGTAAAAGCTATCTTCTGACTATCTTTATAGAGTAATCCGGGCCGTAAACAATGCGGCGTACACCCTCATTGACATAACCTCCGTCATCGCTCTGTCTGAAAAGCAGGTCGGTCTGCATCATAGGCGTATTGTCGAGTCTGCCTACGAATTTCATCCAATTCCTGACGTAGGTGGCTTTCATCTTGATGAAGAAGTATGCAAGGTCGTAGCCCTGGAAAGAGAACTGAGTAGGCTCAGCATTGTACAGAGCTCTGTATTCGAGAATGAACTGGCGTACCTTCTCATTGTCATAATCGATATAGTAGGCAGTCGAGATTCTCGTCTTGAGATTATGGAGATTCTCCACATCGATGGTTTCGAAAGACTTTATCTTGGACGGGCTGTAGAGAACCACATTGAACTTTCTGTAAACCAGCATGTCCAGATTTCTCACGACATCATTCACGAAAGCCTCGCTCTCTGAATTTATGATCACTCTGTTGGTACCGGTCTTGGTCATAAGTTCGCCCATGACATTGGCCGCATTCCTGCCTTCAAGGATGTTGTAGGAATATCTGATGACATTCAATCCGGCATTTTCCACAGCCTCGTTCATCTGCTGGACAGCACTGTTTGCTGAAGCATTCTTTTCGCTGATTACCAGTATCTTGTCTCCTGAACGGTTTTCGCTTTTCACCCAATTTGCCAAGTCATTGAACTGCATGGCAGATGAAGCCGGAGCCTGGATGAGATTTCTGTGGGACGGTATCAGGCTGGCGGTCCTGTGGTCGAGCGGCGAAATGATATAGGTGTCCTCGCTGCTGATGGAAAGCACCCTTTCAAGCGTCTCAGTCTTGAGCGGTCCTATGCAGATGTCACTTTCGTTCATCCTCTGCGCAGTCACAGGAGCAGTGCTTCCCGGTGCATCATAGACGCTCAAATCCACGTCAATGCCCTCTTTCCCGAGTTCCCTCACAGCCATGAGCACACCGCTGTAAAAATCCATAGACGTCTCGCTCGGTGATGTGGTCGATGCCTTGAAAGGCATTATCAGCAAGGCATTTACCTTGGACTGTCTGGATAGAGAATAGTCCTCCTCGGATTTCTGATGAACTGTACTTTCCGCTGGAGACTCTTTTACGTCAGCGGCAGGAGTAACCGCCTTTGCCGTACTCTTCTTTTCAGCTTCAAGTTCCCTTACCTTGGCTGCTGTCGGAATCCTTAGTTTCTGTCTGTTCTTGAGTTTGGAAGTCTTGAGGCCATTGTAGGCCATCAGCAGTTCCTTGGAAATCGAGTATTTGTAGGCAATGTCTTCGATGTCCTCATACCATTTCGTGACATGAATGGTATAATCGTCCTTTTTGTTGTCAGCTTTCTTGCTGTCATCCTTTCTGCGGGATTCAGAAGCTGATTTTTCCTGTTTTTCAGGCTCTGGAGCTGTCTGTTCCGCAGGTTTTGCCTGAGAGCCTGCAGTAGGGATGAGAATGATCGAATTCTTCTTCAGTCCGACAGTCTTGAGGTCGAGCTCCGGATTTGCATTGCAGATGTCATCCACGCTCACGCCATAAGCCTTGGCGATGGAGAACAACGTCTGCTTCTCCAGTACGACATGAGAATAATAAACCTTTCCGTCACTGCCTCTGACCTTTTCTTTCGAGACGGTGACAGGAGCCTGAGTATATGTCTGGGCAGACGCCGTAGCCTGCATACAGGCCATCACGATCACTGCACTTATGCCTGCCTTAAGTAAATTCATTCTCATATTGACTGCTCTATAATGATTCTGCAAATGTTCTGAGTGTGTCGCAGAAAGCCGACCAGGACAGTCTTCTTTTCTCAGAACGGATTCTGTCAATGAAACCTTCCCTTTCTTCAGGATGGCTGAAGAACGACACGATCTCCTTCCGGATACATTCCGGTTCCGCCTCCTCAGCGACAATACCCGTGCCAGTATCGCCGATAGTGCTTTTCAGTCCGCCCACATCAGTCACAATCATCGGAACCTCAAAGTGGTACGATACCGAACTGATCCCGCTCTGCGTAGCGCTCCGGTAAGGCAGAACAGTCACATCGGCCGCCGAGAAATAATCCTTCACCTCCGAGTCCTTTATATATTTGGGATAGAGATGAATCCTGTCTTTGCCGGGAAGGCTGTCAATGATGTCCTGATATTCCTTGAACGAGCCGTAAGGCTCCCCGGCGATTATCAGCTGATAACTGTCATCGAGGCCTTCAAATGCCCTCAGCAGAATATCCAGGCCCTTATAATGCCGTATCAGTCCGAAGAACAATATGTTTTTCTTTCCGTGTTCCAGGCCCAGTTTGTCCTCGGCATCCACCCTCTTGAGCTTTTCACCGAAATGGGAGTACAGCGGATGCTGGCGCATAATGTATCTGGCATCAGGCTTCAGCCGCAGCAGATCCTCAGTCACGGCATCGCACATCGTGACGAAACCGTCACACCCTTTCAAGAAATATTTCGTGAAAGGAGTATCGAAGAAACGCTGCTCGTGCGGAACCACATTGTCCAGAATACCGATTACCTTGCAGTGTTTTCCGGCATGTCTTGCCACGAAGCCGAGCGAAGGCGCGAAATAGGACATCCAGTACCTCATGATGAGGACATCAGGCTCCCATTCCCTGATTTTCTTTGCCGCGCTTATCCAGGAAAACGGATTGGCCGTATCAAGTATTGCAGTGCTTTCCACCGGTGCCGCTTCATCATCCGGCGTGACATACTGAGTCTTGCCCGGAAACAGGAAGTCCGGGTATTGCCTGGTGAAATTGAACGCCTTGACGATATCAGTTTTGCCCAGTTCGGCGTATAAGGCTGCGTTGAACTGGGCAATTCCTCCTCTGAAAGGATAGAAGCAGGAAAGTACTGCGATTTTCACTATTTAGTTCTTCTTATCTTCTTTCTTGGTCTGAGCTCCGGTGCTCTTGGACTTGCTCTTCACATACTCTTCATTGAGCTTTGTGATGATGTCCTCAGTAACGTCGAGAGAGCTGTCGGCAGCGGCAACAGGAGACGGGAGAATGTCACCGGATGTAGAGATGACCATAGCATAACCGTTCTCTACAGCATATCTGTCGAGGAACTGCTTGATGGCATCGCCGATATTGTTCATCATAACCTGCTGCTCCTCAGCGATTTCCTGCTGCTTCTGATTTGCATAAGCATTGAAATCATTCCTCTGCTGGTCGAGTTTCTGAGCCTGAACTTCAGCTGCGGAACGGAGCATGAGACCCTTGTTCATCTTCTCCTGGAAAGAATTCACATCATTCTGGAGTTTGTTGCCTCTTCTGTTCACCTCTTCCTGGATGCCCTGTACCTTGGATTCTACAACAGACCTGAGGTCGTTTGCCATATCATAGTCAGTAATCACCTTGTCGAGGTTGAAATATACGATGGCACCGTTGGCAACAACAGCGGATTCAGAATTTTCTGCACCCTGAGCGCCTGATTTCTTGCCTGAGAACAATGTTACTGCCGCGAGTGCTGCCACAGCAACAAGGGCTATGACGCTGAGAATTAATGGTGTGTTTTTCATTATTGTTTGATTTTAATAATTATCGTTTATAGTTTATCGTTTTTTACGCAATCGCAAAATTACTAAAAGATTTTAATCTTGGAAAGATATTCATGGATAGTTTTCTCCAGACCCATATACAATGCATCGCAGATGATGGCATGACCTATCGAGACCTCGGCCGTCCACGGGATGGACCTTATGAAATATTCGAGATTCACGAGGCTCAGGTCGTGGCCCGCATTGACATCCAGACCGCATTCTCGCGCACGTTCAGCCGCCACCACATAAGGCCTCACCGCATTCTCGCGGCCGCCCTCGTAACCCGACGCATAAGCCTCCGTATAAAGCTCCACCCTGTCGGCACCGCAGGCAGCAGCCCCCTCCGCCATCTTAGGGTCCGGGTCAATGAAAATCGACGTTCTGATGCCGCGGGACTTGAATTCCTTGCAGACCTCAGTCAGGAAATCCCTGTTTTTCAATGTATCCCAGCCGGCATTGGACGTGATGACATTCTCCGCGTCCGGAACCAATGTGACCTGCGTCGGGACCACCTCATTGACAAGGTCGATGAACTTCGGAATCGGATTTCCTTCAATGTTCATTTCCACGTCAATAAGCTTTTTGATGGCTCTCGCATCTGCATATCTTATATGCCTCTCATCAGGCCTCGGATGTACTGTGATACCTTCTGCGCCGAATCTCACGCAATCCACCGCCGCCTTCTCCACGTCCGGCATATTGCCGCCACGCGCATTGCGGATAGTGGCAATCTTGTTGATGTTGACACTCAGTTTTGTCATAATCGTATAATTACATTCTTGACAAAAATAGACAATAATATGCAAAAATTGTAAAGAAAATGCTAATTTTGGCACTCTCACATTCATTGGACCGAAATTTACAACATCTGATTCTATGCTTTTGGGTATATATATAAAGAATAGGGAACTGGTCGGCAACCACCGTCTCGCCGAAATGGAGAAGGCGCTCGTGGCCGACGGAAACGAGTTGTACAGCATCTGCAGCAGAGAAGATGTCAGGAAAGGGACCG
>OHJI01000648.1_pt1 | contig 11621 bp, 10 predicted proteins | sample 1568571 | NCBI WGS metagenome assembly OHJI01 (sample SAMEA3879583, study PRJEB24766) | human gut metagenome | biome: human-associated habitat; feature: feces | place: USA | collected 1985/1987
ACGGTGGCGTCAGACCGCCGATCATAATGTTAACAATGCAAATAATACCGAAGTGTACAGGGTCAACACCCAGCTTAGTTACAACAGGAACCAGCAGCGGAGCCAGAATAATCAACGCAGCACCGCCCTCCAGGAACATACCAAGAATCAGCAGCAGGATATTTACCAGCATCAGCATCATGTACGGATTACGGGTAAAGTCAAGCATTGCGGAGGTGATATGCTGCGGAATACGCTCCCAGTTCAGATAATAGCCAAAGAAAGAAGCTGCTACGATAATCAGTACAACAGAGCTGGTACCGTAAATAGTTTCCTTCATAATCGGCCAGGCATATTCCCACTTCAGCTCCTTGTAGATGAAGGCACCTACCAGGATGCAGTATACTACTGCTACGGCGCCTGCCTCGGACGGAGTGAACATACCCATGCGCAGGCCGGCGATAATACCGAACGGGAAAAGCAGCGCCCAGATAGATTCCTTAAGCTGAGTCATAATTTCACCGAAGGTAGCAGCCTTTTCACGTGAAGGCTTGTAGCCACGCTTTTTGGAAACAATGGCAACAACAATCATCATAGATACTGCCATAAGAATGCCGGGCACATAGCCTGCCATAAACATTTTAGTTACGGATACGCTGGCAATCAGCGCATAAATAATAAGGTTAATTCCGGGAGGAATAACAGGCGTACTTGCGGAGGATGCAGCTGTTACCGCAGCACTGAAGGCTCTGCCGTAACCACGCTTTTCCATTTCCGGAACAAGCATTTTACTCTGCATAGCAGCGTCAGCGTTAGCACTGCCGGAAACACCGCCCATCAGCAGGCTGAGCAGTACGTTAACCTGGGCCAGACCGCCGGTCATATGACCCATGAGCACGTCGGTAAATTTCATCAGCTTATCGCTGATACCGGCATAGTTCATGATGGAGCCTGCCATAATAAAGAAGGGAATTGCCAGCAGTGGGAAGGACTGCGTGCTGGTAATAATACGTTGGAATACCAGATGCGCAGGAGAAGTCGCATCCAAAAAGGTAAAGTAGGAAATTGTTGCACCGAACAGGGCATAAGCGATTGGAATACTGGAAAAATAAAGCACAAAAACGATGATGACGGGCAAATAAGCCATTATTTTTCCTCCTTTCCGGAACCGGTAACATCCTGCCAGACAAATTTAATAGAATACACGGTCATGAGTACAAACGCAATCAGTACGGAAGAACTGATATAAACGGAAGAAATACCCAGTACCGGGGTCATTTTCGTATAGGATTTGGAAATATAGATAATAGAAAGATAAGACATGTAGCCGTTGAGCGCGACAAGGATAACGTCGGTAATCAGGCCGATAGCCTTCTGCATACCTTGGGGCATTCTCTTAACAATGATATCAACGCCAACGTGACCGCGATGCTTGAATACGGCAACAGCGCCGATAAATACCGACCAGACAAAGCAGCCGGTAGCAACCTCTTCAGACCAAACAAGGCCGGAGTTAAAAACATAACGCAGAACAATATTGATGACAACAAGGATAGTAGTAATGCTGATGAAAAATGCAGCAACTAAATCTTCCAGATTATTTAGCACGAAGCTCAGGTTTTTACCCAAAATTTTACCTCCATTTTTTATAGTAATACTTATGCAAAGGAAGGAGCTGTCACGCCGCATGCATGCAGCGTGGTAGCTCCTTAGTGTTTCATTATAACTGTTTAGTAATGTTGAAAAAATCTACAGCTTATTTTGCAGCGCGGATTTTTGCCAGCTCAGCTTTCAGCTTTTCATAGATACCAGGAGTTGCGCCTTCTTTTTCTTCCATCTGTTTGAATACAGGCTCGGTAGCTTTTTCGAAAGCAGCATGGTCAACATCGTTGAATTTTACGCCCTTGCTTTCCAGTTCCTTATAAACCTTGTTATAGGATTCGGTGGAAATCTTGGTCATTTCTTTACCGCCGTAAGCAAATTCTTCAGCAACAATCTTCTGATCTTCCGGAGACAGGCTGTTGAATACTTTGGTGGAAATGTATACGCCGCAGGTACCCAGAAAATGCTTGGTGGTAGCTACGTTTTTAACGTGCTCATAGCATTTGGTACCAATGTTGGTGAATTCGGAGCCTTCCAGACCATCTACAACGCCTTGGGAAACGCCGGACAGAGTTTCGGAGAACGGCAGGCTGGTAGCGGTAGCGCCCATAGCATTGATGGTGTCAATGAACAGCTTGCTGCCGGGAGTACGCAGTTTCAGACCTTTCATATCTTCCGGTTTGGTGATAACCTTGTTGGTCATAACATTACGGAAGCCGAAGATGTAGTCCAGAGCCAGAACCTTAATACCTTTTTCTTCAGCTTTCTTTTCCATGTCCTTAACCAACGGAGTTTCAATCATCTTCTCATATTCGTCATAGGATTGATACAGCATCGGGCCAACCAAAGGTTTGAAATCAGGTACATAGTCGCCCAGATAAGACGGGTCTTCTACAGAAATAAAGTTAGCACCGTTAGCAACCTGCTCCAGACCATCCTTGTAGCAAGCCAGCTGGTTTTGACCAAAGCATTGAATTTCTACACGGCCATTGGTTTTCTTGTTAATACGTTCAGCAACCAATTCCATGGATTTGTACAGCTGCTCATCGGGAGAAAATACATGGCTCAGCTTCAAAACAACCTTTTTGTCAGAACCTGCTGCCTTTTCATCCTTTTTGTCAGAACCGCCGCAACCAGTCAGCGCCAACATCATAACAGACATTAACAGAAGAGCTACGATCTTTTTCATGTTCATCCTCCTAAATCCCTTGTTGAATTTTGTTGAAATTTAATGTAATAGAGATTCCCGTTTTGAATCTGATACCATATTAACAGAGTGACACAGAATTGTCAATAATTTTACGCACATTTAGCCAATGTACTTGCAGTCTGCCTTTTGGCCATTTTTCATCCCTATTGGTCTTATTATGTCCCACTTGTTTTTTCGCTTATCTTATGCTAAGATAGTGTTGAACATTATTGAAAATTTCAAGGAGGAATAGAAATGGTTCAAATTTTTGCGCACCGCGGCTTCAGCGGCTATTATCCTGAAAATACTATGCTTGCTTTCCAAAAGGTAGCAGAAGAAACTGTTGCTGACGGCATTGAACTGGATATCCAGCTCACCAAAGACGGTGAAATCGTTATCATGCATGACGAAATGCTCGACCGCACCACTAACGGCAGCGGCTGGCTGAAGGACCATACCCTGGAAGAGCTGAAAATGCTTTCTGTTGGCGTTAATGTCAAAGGCTTCTTCCCTCGCCAAACCATTCCTACATTACGCGAATATTTCACCTGGCTGAAAACCACCAAGCTGATTACCAATATCGAGCTCAAAACCAGCTATTTTGAATATGAAGGCATTGAAGAAAAGCTCATTGCTATGGTCAAGGAATTCGGTCTGGAAGACCAGATCTGGTATTCTTCCTTCAACCATTACACTGTTGCCAGAATCAAAAAACTGATGCCGGAAGCGAAATGCGGTCTTTTAACCGACACCTGGCTGATGAACATTGGTGAATACGCTGCTTCCCAAGGAGCTGCAAGTGTTAACGCCCGCACCTATTTCTGTGCTAAGGAAGGCGTTGCTGCTGATCTGCACGCACACAACATCGCTCTGCAGGCATGGACTCCTAACGATGCTGAAATGATGCAGGAGCTGGTTGATGCCGGTGTTGACGTTCTGATTACCAACTATCCTGACATTGCCGCAAAGGTTTTAGGCAGATAATTTATATCAGCCACCTGATACATAATCAAATTAGAAAGGATTGTGTTTATGCCTAAGAAGGTTACCCTGAAGGATATTGCTGCCAAGGCAGGTCTTTCGCCTGCCAGCGTATCGATGATTCTCAACAGGCGCAGTATTGACCGCTTCAACGCGGAAACTGTTGAGCAGGTCTATGCCATCGCCACTGAGCTCGGCTATAAAAGCAGCAAGGAAAAAGCCTACGCCCTCGTCAGGCCCTCAGATACACTGATCATTATTATCTGTCCTTCATTATTCAATCCTTTCTATACTACTATTATCCAGGGTATTGAAATCGCTGCCCGTAAGCAAGGCTTTGTCACCTCCGTCCGCACCACCTATTGGGATACGGATACGGAAAAATTTATCATGGAGCAGGCTCGCAAATTCAACGTTGCCGGTGTCATCTTTGCCATGATTCCCCAACAGCCGCAGCTGGCGTACAAGCTCAGCAAATATCTGCCGGTTGTTGCCATCGGTGACCGACGCAGTGATCTGGAGCTAGCTACTGTTGACATGAACAACTTCACTGCAGGCCAGCTCATCGGCAAGCATCTTACGGATTTAGGACATAAACATGTTGCCTATCTTTCTACAACGCTCAATGACCAACACACCTCACGTGTGCGCCGCTATCAGGGTTTGGAGGATGCCTGCAAGGCAGCAGATGCCAAGCTTTCCCTCTTCACCCAAGAGATTACTTCTGACTACGAGCTTTCGCACGTTGAAGTAGAATACAGCACAGGCTATGAGCTTGCCAAACGCTGTCTTGATACAGCGCCGGAAACAACAGCCATGGTCGCTATCAACGATATGGTTGCCTACGGTGCATATAATGCAATTATCGACAGAGGCCTGAAGCTTCCCGAGGACATCAGCCTATGCGGCTTCGATAACATCTTCCCCTCGCATCTGCGCGGCATCAGCCTTACAACTATCGACAACTCGCTGACAGAGTGCGGCAAAAGTGCCTTCAAGCTGCTGCAGGAGGAAATAGCTAGCTACGAGCACCACGGCAAATTTGAGCCTATCACTCATGTAGAATACAAATGCCGTCTTGTTGCCCGCTCCAGCAGCGGCACAGCTCCCATGCGTTGACAATTCCTGCAGGATACTGTACAATAAAGCCTACATAGTTTCTATGAATTAAAGAATTGTGCAGGTTTTAATTATGAACAACAAATATACAAAAGCACTCAAAGCTGCTTTTCCACTAACGCTGCCAATTTGCGCAGCGTTTCTTTTTTTAGGCATCTCTTACGGCTTTTACATCTGCAGCAAGGGCTTTTCTCCCTGGTATCCGTTTTTTACCAGTGCGCTTGTCTTTGCCGGCAGCATGGAATTCGTTCTGGTCACAATGCTGCTGAGCCCCTTCAATCCGCTGTACTGCTTTTTTTTGGCACTGATGATTAATTCTCGCCATTTGTTCTACGGTCTGAGCATGCTGGAAAAATATAAGAATACCGGTCTGAAGAAATTTTATCTGATTTTCGGTATGTGTGATGAATCCTTCGCCATCAACTGCAATACTGTTATCCCCGAAGGCATCGACAAGGGCTGCTTCATGGTCTGCGTAAATCTGCTGAACCAAATCTACTGGGTAGCGGGCGCAACCATCGGCGGTCTCTTGGGCAACAGTCTGCAAATCAACACCAAAGGCCTGGACTTCGCCCTCGTCGCTCTTTTTACGGCAATTTTCGTCAGCCAATGGCAATCGACAGAAAATCACACTCCTGCTGTTTTAGGCATTGTCATTCCGTTGGTTTGCCTGGTGCTAATCGGTCCGCAAAGCTTTATTCCGCCGGCCATGCTGCTTCTGCTGCTGGTATTCATCATCGCTTATTACAAAGGAGGCATTAAATTATGAGCTTCACAGAACAAATCATAACCATTGCCGCCGTTGTCGCAGGCACGATGTTAACACGCTTTCTGCCCTTCATCCTGTTCCCGGCCAACAAAAAAACGCCGCCTCTGGTAGCGTTTTTAGGCAAAATGCTGCCTGCGGCCGTTATGGGCATGCTTGTTGTCTACTCCCTCAAGGATACGCAAATTATGACCGGCAGTCATGGTATTCCCGAAGCCATTGCTGTAGCGCTGACAGTTATCCTGCAGGCAACCCTGCGTAATCTGCTGCTGACGATAGCAGCAGGCACTATAGGCTATATGCTGCTGGTGCAATATGTGTTTGTGTGAAAATATTATAGCGTTTAAAACAGCGGTGAAAACAGCATTTCAATGTTGTTTTCACCGCTGTTTTTTTATTCAAAAATTTTTAGTGCTAAACTACCAAGGTTAACATCTACATACTTTAAGAACCTGCTTTGCTATATAATATATTTTAGGTGCATTAGTTGTAAGTTCTTTTAGTATATAGCTAACAAAATCATATTGTATTTTCCCGTTAGTGCCGTTACTGTTCATCACCTTTTTAATTTCATCTCTAGTTGCAGAATTAAGCAGCCTATGCCACCCTATGTCGTATTTGGTGCCAGCCAATATAGCTAGTAGTGTCGCAGCACAATAATTACTTATCATTATTCCCTTTACTCTCACTGCTTGAATTTTATCATAATTACGGTATGCTACAGCTTCGTGTGCAACGCTTCCCTTGCCATGATTCAGATTTTTGCTAATAAATACATCATATACATAATTACTGTAGAAGAAACTCTCCGTAATTATGCCCAGCATAGGTTTTTTGCTTTTTAATTCATAGACATTGATAGTATTTTCATCCACTGCCCAAAAATCTATCGCAGCTTCTTCTCCTGCAAACAGCTCCTTGCTGCTCGCCTTGCCACCCTCAACTAAGCCTACAGGTAATTGTCTGCCTACTATAGCTTCCTTCGTCAATGCTAAAATATTTCTTTTAGCACTCTCTGAATCACAAAATAAGTAGGCAACGTAGCTTTCCAGCCCCATCTCTAATAACTTCGCAAGATCCTCTTCTGCTTCTTTTACAGGCACATTTGCCACGAAGCTATGACTAGCCAAATATATTTTAAATTTATCCTTTAGTGCTTCTAAAGTTGGGGCAAGCTTAAACCACATAGTGTATTGCTCGCTAAATTTCAAAATTCTATATAAAAACTTTCCCATATATCCATTAGCTGGCTTTCCACCAGAGTAACTAGCATTAGTTATGCCTTCTACATCTAGCTCAATTTCTAATTCCGGCTTATTAGTTTTGGCTTTGATAAGCAGGCACCAAGCTTCAAAGCAGGCTCTATCATCTTGCATAGCAAGAGGCTGCTTGGAAAAGCCCGCCGCTTCTTTTTTTAATTTCATTAACAATTTATTGGGTTCAATATAATCTAACACAATATCTTCGGGAAAATTAGCTATTTTGACTCCAATGTAGCATAATATTAATTTTTGTACCCCTGTCATCTTAAAGTCCTCCTCACATCTCGGTTATCGCTTATTTCTAAGCTCTCAGCCAAAACTGCTCCTGTTAATAAGCTCTGCCATCTCTGAATGAATCACCGCCGTATAATCCTGCGCATCAACTAGCCTGATAATTGCTTCGATCACCTTTTTAGACGCATGGCCACTAGTATGTAGCTGCACTGTAGGATATTGTGTACACAGCCTTGCTAAATCTTCTTTATAATATTCAGCTCCCTTATCCTTAATATAACCTTGCCACTGAGAGTATATTATTAACGGTTGTAATTCCTTATATTTTTTCCAGAGCTTCTTTACTGTAGCCACTGCCATCATTCCGCTCACGAAAATTACTGCTCCTTTTTCCTGCAGATGCCTATCTTGTATTTGGTAGGTGCTGTTATCATGCAGATAATCCTTATCTAGCAAAAGCGTATACATTTTATAAGGCTGCCACGGCTTCTCGCTCTGCTTGTGATATAAGCGATTGCAAAGCTCTTGTTTATATTTATAATAGCTTTTAAACTGCGCCAGCATATAGCCATTTAACAATACAACCTTATGCTCATTTATAGCCATGCGGTAAAAATTCTGTAAGCGCGTAAAATTTGTAGACGCACATAGGCAAAAAATCAGCTTATGCTGCTGCATCAATTCCCCAGCCTGCTGAGCCAGCTCCTCCTCGGTTAAATAGTTATCTTCCCGCGTAAGATTTGTTCCTTCTGTAATAAGCACATCCACAGGCTTTTTCAGAACATAGCTTTTTAATAGCTTTTTCAGCTTATCTCCAATATAACCATGTGTCCGAAAATCACCCATATGTAAAATACGCTTATCCGGCGTTTCGATAAGATACATCATCGCCGCTGTTGCAGAATGATCAATCGTATAGGGCGTAACCTTAATATCCCCAACCTTGATTACATCCTGCGCCCAAATAATATGCGTGTGTGCAGCGTCCTGCAAAAGCTCCACCTGTTTACTATACTTGTTATCGTGTCTAGCCAAGGCTGCGTATGTATTAATAAGAACATCCCTACACAAGCTGCTCATATAAAGCGGAATATCTGGCAGCAGCTTCTCAAAGCAGCCAATGTGGTCACCATGATAATGGGTAAAGAACACTGCGTCATACTGTGCTTCACCAGACGTCAAGCCAACAACCTCTACATCATCCTTATACCTGCTTCCTGGAAGATTTTTACCAAAATCAATACAAATTTTCGTTGTATCTGTGCTAATTAAAGTTACGCAGCCGCCAATCTGGTCTGCATGTAGATATTCAATATTCGTAGCCATGATTACGCTCCTTTCTATTCCTTGCTTATATAATACTAAACGTGAGATACTAAAAATGCCCCAGCTGTCTAGAATTTTGGCTATAAAAAACCGCCTAAAATTAGATTTTTAGGTCTAACTTTAGACGGTCAGTTCAAAACGTTAAGACTTCGATACACAACATACTTCAATACCAAGTTTATTAGGTTTAAGTTTAAGTTTATCAAGCTTATATTCTAAAAATTCATATTGAATCGCTTCAGACATACCATTCTTATTCATTATTTCTTTTATTTTCGTTCTACTTAGCGCATCAAGACTTGCATGCCAACCTTTAATCTTAATCTTCCTATTACTATTACTATTACTTAGCATTATTCCCTTCACTTGTTTTCCAGCAATTTTATTATAACTACGGTACGTTCCATCTTCAATCTCAACGCGCCCCTTGCCATGATCCAGACTGTTGCTAATAAATACATCATGTACATAATTGCTGTAGAAGAAAATCTCTGTAATTATACCCACCATAGGATTATTGATCTTTAATTCATAGACATTGATGGTATCTCCATCTAATGCCCAAAAATCTACTGCAGATTTTCCAAATGTAAAAACTCCAGTTTTCTTTGATTTAGTAACATCAAATAAGCTTACAGGTAATTGTCGTCCTACTATAGCTCCTCTATCCAATTTTAAAATATCTCTTTGAGCTCTATATGAATCCCAAAATACGTACTCAATATAGCTCTCTAAATTATTCTTCAAGTCATCGAGATTATCGTTTGCTTCCTTGTCAGGTGCACTAGTTACGAATGTGTGGCTATCCAAATATGTTTTAAACTTATCCTTTAGGTTTTCTAATTTCTCACTAAGTTTAAACCAATCCTTATATTGTTCCCTAAATTTCAAAATTCTATATAAGAATCTTCCTAAATGCCCATTGGCTGGCTTTCCACCAGGGTAGCTAGCAATAGTTATACCGTCTACATCTAACTCAATTTTTAAACCAGGATTGCTAGTTTTAGCTTTTATAACCAAACACCACGCTTCAAAACAAGCTCTATTATCTTGCATATTAATAGGATTAGAAAAACCAGCCGCTGCTTTTGTTAATTTCATTAACAATTTATTGGGTACACTATCATCTAACACAATATCTTTTGGAAAACTCCTTATTCCAACATCTAGTTTGTTTAATATATTTATGTTTTTACTTGCCATCTTGATAACCTCCTTACATATTTTATTATGCCTTATTTCTACACCATCAGCAAAAATCCTGCTGTCATAATTCCTGCCTTTTCTGTATACATGTAAGCCTTATTTATACAATGCCAGCTGGCTTTCCAGATATTTTTTATACGCTTCACGCACACACTCAGGGCCTGTAATAATCACATTACCGCCCATGCCTGCAACCCAGTTAAAAAATCCACCCTCAGCCTGCACCTGCACGCTGGTCGTAAAATATTCCTTATCGTTTTTACAGTCACTAATATTCAGCAGATTACCAAACGTTCCCAATACATCCAGCCGTGTCCGCTGCCTGCAATGCAAATTTACCCGCTGCGTATCACCAAACCACATATTAATATGCTCGCGCAGATAATCACTAATGCCCTTGCCATCTGCCAACAATTTTTTATAAGTCTCATTGAGCTTGATATCTTTAGCTGCCAGCTCCGTTTCCTTTACATTAATCATACGGGAAACACGGTAATGGCTGAAATTTTTATATTCGCCCGTGCAGGCAATCACATAATAATCATTTTTCGCAGGCACAAGATAATAGGGACTGACATAATATATCATACCATCATTGCGCAAGTCCTCCTGCGCAGGCTTTGCCAGATGCTTATCATTGTATTGAAAGCTAATCTGCTTACGTTCGCGGATAGCCTCTAATATCCTGTCAAAATTATACTTAGCCTGCTTTGTCGCCACATTCAGACTCTCGTCACGGATAACAGCCTTTTTGAGCAGCTCTTTATCAGATTCCGTGCCCAAAGTCATAATTGCATCGCCCAGCTTACGCGCATCATCTGCTGCCAGAAAGCGAGCAGATGCAACGGCGTCCGCCAGCATTTTCAGCTGATAGCCTTCAAATGTTCTCTGCTTACCGTTCATATACTTGCCTTTATTATGGTTTGCGCAGCTCTCCAGCTCATAGCCACACTCATTAATACTTGCCCAGTCCCGTAAAATAGACTTACGGTCCGGAAGTTTATCGCAGGTTCCATCCTCTAGCAGCTTCTGTTGAATCTCTGTCACATTCAAAGGATGTTCCTCGTCTGTATTCAGCATATATTCAAAAACGCGCAGCAAACGACATTTATTTGGATTCTTTTTCATGTAAGCCACCACCTTCACCTTAAAATAATTTTCATAAGAAACCTTTCATGTCTACTATACTACTAAAGATATACCAAAAATAACCCTGCTGTCAAGCTATACAAATATCTTGAAGGAGCTTTTAAATGGTGCTTCGTACTATAGTTCATCCCATCATTGACAGTTATTAAGTATTTCTTAACAACTGAATCTTTCCTCATAACGTTGGTCCACTCGAAATATGCGACTGCGCCAAAATATCACTTTCAAATACGTAAAACATCTCGTTTTTAAATCTGCCAAAGAAAGTTTCCATAATACAGTTGTCATAGCAGTTGACTTTTCTGGACATTGATTGAATGTACATATAGCAGTGATATATTTTATCTGCCGTACAAAATTAAAACTACCCTCCGCCATGCTCTGTCCAACATGACGAAGGGTAGTCTTTTCATTTATATCCTATATATACTGCCAATGTCCCCTAAGCAAATATATACAGAAAGAAGGAATTTGTAATTGTAAGCATCTTTGAAGCTTTGTGCGTCAGGGCAGCTTCCGCCCCGTCTATAATAAATTGTTCTCTATCCAATTTGCGTCTGCTGACCGCTCCCATTCGGGAGCGTTGCAGACATTTTAAGAAAGGTGGTAAGACTTATGTCTTTAATTAATTATGCTGCAGTCGGGAAGAACGGCCATACGATAGGAATTACAATCAGGGATACGATGAAGCATACGATTACGAGACCGCAGCCAGCTTTCAGGTAGTCCATGAATCTGTATCCGCCAGGGCCGAGTACCAGAGTGTTCGGAGGAGTACCTACCGGAGTTGCGAATGCGCAAGATGCTG
>OHJI01000659.1_pt1 | contig 11477 bp, 8 predicted proteins | sample 1568571 | NCBI WGS metagenome assembly OHJI01 (sample SAMEA3879583, study PRJEB24766) | human gut metagenome | biome: human-associated habitat; feature: feces | place: USA | collected 1985/1987
GTAGGCACCGCTGACCAGGAGATGACCTCCCGACTGGCAATAGGAAGTCAGTATGCGCTGCATGGGCGAGGAGAATGTTTTGTAGTAGGTATTGCGTGCCGGATTGCTGGAATTGTCTTCTTTCTCAAGTCCGAGGATATAGTCCACTATCGGATAATCCTCCAATGAGAGGATGCCCTTTTCCACAGCCTCGTCGCTGCATGAGACGAAGCTGTAATTTCCGGCTGCCTGGATGGCTTTGCCATGTACGAAGGGGTAATCGAAAGTGTTTCCGATGATTTTCATGCCTTCGTATTCGTCACTGCTCTCTCCCAGACGTCGTCCTGCTTCCTTTCGGCTGAAATTCTGCTGGGCGCCGCAGAGGGAGATGTCATAGAGATAGGGTACGCCGGGATCTTGTGACAGGTCGAAGCCTGCCGCATCGGGGGTGTCTATAACGGCAGGCCCGCTGATGCGGTCGAATCCGTTGATGACCAATACTGCACCTTTGCTGTTGAAAGCCTGTCCGCATACTGAGGATATTCCTTCTTTATAAAGTTGACCCAGCCCGGACAACAAGATGTAAACATAGGAAGACCTGACTCCTTAATCTCTGGAAGTCTTTCAAGAAGTTCGCTTCCCTCCTCCATAATAGTAAGATCTGCTGAAAATGTTGTATCAAATATGTAATCAAAGCCAATCCTTCTAAGTCCTGCAACAAGTCTTTTGGCTGTTGCGAAATCTTTAGAAAGTCCAAAGCCTTCACCCCACGCTGTTCTTACAGCTGGGGCTATCTGAACGACTGTTATAATATTCTCATCTTCAACTGCATCAAGAACACGGCCTACATCATCTCTTTCCCTTAATGCACCTACTGGACAGTTCACAACGCACTGTCCACAAAGAGTACAGTTAGTCTCCTGAATAAGTCTGTTCTTAGCCACATTCACAGTTGTTCTTGAACCTGTATTAACTACGTCCCATACGTGCATACCCTGAACATTATCACATATCTGCACACAACGCATACATTTAATACATTTGTTATTCTCTCTTATAAGTGGAAATGTCTTATCCCATTTATTCTTTTCAAGAATAGAGTCATAAGGCATCTCAGATATATTAAGTTCATTGGCAAGTGACTGTAATGTACAGTTACCGCTTCTTACACAGGAAGCACATTCATAATCGTGCTGTGAAAGTATAAACTTAACATTAGTCTTTCTTGTTGTACGTACCTTTCTTGTGTTAGTACGGATAACCATACCTTCCTGAACAACATTATTGCACGCCGTAACACATCTGTCCTGTCCCTCAACCTCAACAACGCACACACGGCACGCACCTATTTCATTAACTTCCTTAAGATAGCAGAGTGTAGGTATCTCAACGCCTACTTTTCTTGCAGCTTCAAGGATAGTTGTACCATCTTCTACTGATATAGCTATACCATTAATTGTTGCATTTACCATTGTTCTTCTCTGCCTCCTCTGAATGCTCCAAATCCAAAATGGTCACATCTTAGACAGCGTCCAGCCTCCTGACACGCTTCCTCACAAGAAAATCCATATTCGATTGGCTCAAAATCATTCTTTCTTTCTGCCGCATCTCTTAACGCAACCTCAACTCTTCCACAGGCAACCTTATCTTCATTGCTTGCATACGGAATTTCAACATCACATGTAATCTCGTGGTTAAATCCTAAATATTCATCTATATTAGCCGCCGCAACTTTACCTGCCGCAATAGCCTTAATAACTGTCGCTGGTCCAGTTACACAGTCACCACCTGCAAAGACACCCTCAGACATTTCTCCGTCCTGTGGTGTAATATTACCTGTATTAAGTGCTGATATAACACCTCTCTGAACCTTAATACCGTGTTCCTCGAAGCTCTTAGTCTCTATACCTTGTCCGATAGCAACAACTATAAGGTCACTTTCTAATAAAACCTCATCTTTAGCCGCTGCCTTAGGAGCTGGTCGTCCGTGTGAAACCCTTGATATCATCTGTGGCTTTACAATAAGTCCTATAGCATTACCTTCTTCGTCCTGCTTAATACGCACTGGTGACATAAGTTCAAGAACATCACAACCTTCCGCCTCTGCACCCTCAACTTCTTCTTCAAGGGCAGTCATATCTGCTTTACGTCTTCTGTATACAATGCTTACCTTGCTCGCACCAAGTCTTATTGAAGAACGTGCAACGTCCATTGCCACGTTACCACCACCGATAACGATAACCTTCTTGCCTGTATAATCTGGCATATCTCCATCACCGATAGCACGAAGCATCTCTACAGCAGATGTAATGCCACTCTTGGCATCCTCGCCTTCTATACCAATCTTTTTATCAGCGTGTGCTCCAATTGATATGTATGTAGCATCGTATTCTTTGGTTATATCATCAAATGATATATCCTTTCCTACGCTTATATTCTTCTTAACTTCTATTCCTGTTGAAAGTATTGAGTCAATTTCCTCGTCAAGCTTCTTTCTTGGAAATCTATAATTAGGAATACCATATCTTAACATTCCGCCAAGCTGCTTTCTCTGCTCAAATATAGTAACCTTATGTCCCATAAGTGCAAGATAATAAGCCGCACTAAGACCACCCGGTCCACCACCGATAATAGCAACCTTCTTGCCTGTCGGTGCTTCACATTCTGGAACAGGAACAATACCTGAATTATCAACAGCCATTTTCTTAAGTCCACGGATATTAACAGGTGCATCTATAATTGTTCTTTTACATCTGTTCTCACAAGGGTGCTCACATATATAAGCACAGGTTGTTGGCATTGGGTTATCCCTTCTTATAAGTCTTACCGCATCAGCATATCTTCCCTGCTGTACAAGTGCTATGTAACCTGGAATATCAACACCTGCAGGACATGACTTAACACAAGCAACCGGCTGGTTACTGTTGCATGAACAGAAACCATTATGTATATGTGATTCAAAATCATCTATACAGCCATCAACTGACTTTAATGCAAGCTTTGCAGCTTCATATCCAATTGCACAGTCTGCTGAATAATATATACCTTCTGCTGTAAGCTTAATATTCTCTACTGTCTCCTCATTTGCCTCACCATCAAGAACATTATCAAAAAGTCTTGCAAGCTGTCTTAATCCTACACGGCAGGGAACACATTTACCACACGACTGTGCAAGACACATTTTTATAAATGACCTTGTAAGGTCAACCGGACAAAGCCCAGGAGGACTGGCTACAATTCGTCTTTCAAGATCCTGATATAAAGACTCCATCGTAACCTGAGCCTTATCTTTAGTTAATATCGTTAATCTACTCACTAATAAATAGACCTCACTTTCTATATAATATTACTACTTTCAATCTGCAATCCGACACCAATATATAATCTGATATCAATATGTAATCTGATATCAATATATAATTAGACATCAATATGTAATCTGATATCATCATTGCAGCTTTCTTCAATATCTAAACTATTATAGTGTAACATTACCATTAATAATTGACAACAAAGGTTATTTCTTTAACAAACTAACACAACTAACACATTTCACACGCAATTCTTAATACAATGTACTGCTCTGCAAACTTTTACAACTAAACACCTTATTATCCAAATAATACACGATATCACCGTAAATACGCCATACAATTAACTTAATCTAATATTATACCGCCACGCATTATTATGCAAGCGGAAACGATTTCGGCATTTCACACTACTGTGCAGGAAAAACATCAAGCCTTGTCACAATTCAGGAAAAATTGTAATCTAACTCGAAAATTCTGACTAACAAGAAAGGACAGCCGACTTCCTCGACTGTCCCTTATGGATAACTATTTTATTATTGTTGTATATCGTCCTATAATTCAATATCGCTAAGTCAGTTCTTTAGAATTTTCTTTTATTACCTTTTAAATTTATATTTTCCTTTTCCATAACCAGATACTGGTTGAATAATATCTGCCTGAACCAGATTTGAAAGAAACTTAGAAGCACCTGAACCTTTCAGCTCAAGAAGTCCCATAACTGTACTTCTACCAAACACTTCATCAAAGCCATACTTCTCAAAAAGTCTGTAAATATATTCTGTCGTTTTTACAGAAAATTTACCTATTTTTCCTGAGAGCAGACTTTCAATGTCCACTTTTTCATTCTCAATATCCACTTTTTTGCTTTCAATATCCACTTCTTTATCTCCAATGTCCACTTTTTCATTATTCAAAAGTCCACTTATATGAAGATTTCTATTATGGAGTTCATTTTTCTCATTCAAAAGCAGATTTCTTAAGAACGCTTCAAGATACTCTGTTGTTTCGTGAATACCTTTTTGAAGATTTGTATAGTTTGCACAGACAAGTGCATTTCTGAAATACCACGCATTTTCCGCAAAAATATCATTCGTTACAGAAAAACCAAGTGTCCTCAAATACTTAATAAAAAACACTGCCGTTGTTCTTGTATTGCCTTCACCAAAAATATGAATTTGCCATAACCTTGAAATAAATACCGCAAGATGATGAATAATCTCATCCATCGAAAGACCCTTATAACTAAAATCTTTCTCCTGCGAGAAGTCATACTCAAGCGTTGCTCTCAGTTCAGAGGCACTACCATACATAACCGTTGCCCCGTCAAGTACCCATTCATTCTTTGTAATATTGTAATCTCTAATCTTTCCAGCATATTTGTAAATTCCCTGAAAGAGTTTACGATGTATAGCGATATACTCATTCGGAGAAAATGTAAAAGCTATTTCAGAAAGAATTTCCGCAATACGTGAAGAAACCTTATCCGCTTCTTCAGTACGCTCATCATCTGATAAATGAACTGGTCTTTCTTTATAGTAGCTGTCAATAAGACTTTGAGCCTCTTTCATTGTAATTTTGCCTTCAATATTCTGAATAGCAGTATCAACCAGATATTTAGAGGGTTTAAGTCCATCCACTGCCTGTAGTCCGATTGCCGTACTCCAGACATAGCCCTTATGTGCTTTATCCGGTTCAGACTCTCTCAAATATTCTTTAAATGGGTCTTTTTCCATATCCACTACCTCGCTTCATAGTTTTTACCATAATTTTTATATATCACTCATCAATGGTATTTGTCTGCTATTTCTTTTTAGACCTTCTTTATCGGGTGTCTTATTACCGTTTTGCATTTTTCTGGTGCAGTTTTTCTTGGGTCTGATAAATAAATTTCGTGATGAAGCCGTTCATCAGTAAAATCATTTACATAGCCATTTTCTTCAAGATATTTATCCATTAGTGCCACTGTTTCTGGCTCATCATCAAAAGCACCTATATGCATTATCTGTACGCACAAGCCTTCGTCAATGCTTAGGAACTCAGCAACATAGCAGTCAATCTTTTTCTTTTTTGAAGCAGTTTGCACCGCCCAGTCAAAATCTTTCTTTGTAATAAAATCCGGCAGACGAATAATTGAAATCCAGTTGAAAGCTGATTTATCAGTATAATCTACACCCTCAACATTATCCTGCCACCAAAAGCCCTCAAGTGGCGGTACAACATATTCAAAAAAGCCTTCTATTTTATAATCTGTCTTATAGCTCATTTTTAGAGTATAGGCAACCGCATATAAAACGCTAATCGCAGCTTTATATTCCCCGCCTTCTTCATTCGGATTGCCTTTACCTCTTACGGCTATATAATTTGCCTTTGGAATTGTCACAATCTGCGGCTTGTTCTTTGGCATATAGAACTCTTTGTATTCTTTCTTAAAATCGAATGCCATTCGTCATTTTCTCCATAATCAGTTTGCATATTTTTTAAAATTTTCTGCCTGTTCAAGAACTTCCTTGTAAACATCATCAATGGTTACTGGCGGATAGCCGAACTCATCAAGCAGCAATATCAAATCCACTTGCAAGTTTGCCTTAATATCATCACGGGCAGACCAATCTGTATAGCGTGACTTATCATCGACAATCAGCTTTATCCTCTTGGATAATTCAATCATTTTATCGTCCGGATATTCAAACTCAAACTTCCTGGAAACTGCTTTCAAAATATCATAGAAAGCTTTTTCCTCATAATCTATTCCCATATTCTTAAACGAGTTCTTTTCTGTTTTCAGTTCAGACAACAACTGTGCAAGCTGCTCCGCAACATCATCAAGAACTTCGTTGGCATACGCTTCATCACGGCGACGATTGTTATACTCCTCAACAACTTTTTTGAGTCTGTCTGCAAATTCCACACCCATAATTTTATTGACTTTCTTAAACTCGTCAATTGCCTGAGAAAGAAGTCTTTGAAGTATCTTGATTTTCGTATTCGGCAACTGAATTGCATTTATTTTATCCATATACTCATCGCTGAAAATATCAACTGATATATGCTTTCCAGTTTCAAATAATTCCTCAATGCCATCAGACTGAATTGCACCCTCAAGCATTTTGCGGACACGAGCGTTCATCTGCTCAATATCCGGCGCATTGCCTTTTGTCAACTTGAAAAGGATAGAACGGACAGCACAATAAAAATGGATATAATCCTTATCTTCATCAGAGAATTTCTCACTTGAACTACAAAGGTTAAATGCCTGTTTCATTCTCTTGACTGCTGCCATAAATCTTCTTTCCAGTTCTTCAGACAACTGCACATACTCAACCGCACGGTTCAGGCAGGCAAGCTGTTCGGTAGGTGAACCGTTAAAGAAATCACTGCTGTTAAAGTTATGGAACATCTGACCAAGAACTTCTAACTGGTCTTTTACAATCGTAATGGACTGCTCCACACCTTCAAATTCTTCGCTCTCAAAATTTGTATATTTCTTGAGGGCGGTATTCATATTTTTCTTGATACCTATGTAGTCAACAATCAAGCCTTTATCCTTGCCCTCGCATACACGATTTACACGGGAAATCGTCTGAATAAGGGTGTGCTGCTGAATAGGCTTATCAATATAAATCGTATCAAGCTCCGGCACATCAAAACCAGTCAGCCACATATCTACAACAATGGCAATCTTAAAGTTTGACTTCGGATTTTTGAACTGACGGTCAAATTCTTTCCTATCCTCTTTTGTTCCGAGCATATCAAAGAGGTCTTTTTCATCATCTTTATTACGAGTCATAACCAATTTGATTTTTTCCATTGGTTTCAACTCTTTTTTATCTTTTTCACTCAGAACAACACCGTCATCACAAATCTTCTTTTCTGTCCATTCCGGTCTGAGTTCCTTTACTATCTTATAGAAATCGTATGCTATATTTCGGTTGGAACATACAAACATTGCTTTGCCTGCTACAGTTGCACCTTCTGCCACACGGGTTTCATAATGTTTGATAAAGTCCTCCGCAACAGCACGAAGTCTGTCAGGGTCGCCAATAATAACTTCCATTTTGGCAACTGCCTTCTGACTTTCTTCTACTTGATGTTCATTTGCTCCCTCAAGCTCACACTGTGCATAGTATTCTTCAATCTGTCTTACCTTGTCCTGATTAAGCATAACCTTAGCTGCACGACCATCGTAAACAAGATTAACTGTAATACCGTCCTTAACAGCTTCCGTCATTGTATATGCGTCTACAACACCGCCAAAGACTTCGATTGTTCCATCAACCGGAGTTCCGGTAAATCCAACATAAGTTGCATTTGGTAAAGAGTCGTGCAGATACTTGGCAAAGCCATAGGTTCTCTGAACACCTGACTCTGTAATCTTAACCTTTTGGTCGAGATTGATTTGGCTTCTATGTGCTTCATCAGAAATACAAATAACATTTGTTCTGTCTGTAAGAAGCTGCAAATCCTCTGTAAATTTCTGAATGGTAGTCAGATAAACACCGCCACTCTCTCGTCCCTGAAGTTCCTCACGAAGTTTCTCACGGGACTCAATGCTTACAACAGTTTCATCTCCGATATATTTTTTTGAACCGACAAACTGCTTTGAAAGCTGGTCGTCAAGGTCTGTTCTGTCTGTGATAATGAGAATAGTCGGGGAAGAAAAGTATTTGCTTTTCATCAGCATACGGGTAAGGAAAAGCATCGTATAACTCTTTCCGCACCCTGTCGCTCCGAAGTATGTACCACCTTTACCATCTCCTTCAGGGCGAAGATGAGCCTTGATATTCTCATACAATTTATTTGCTGCAAAGAACTGCGGATAACGGCACACTATCTTCAAATCCTTATCTGAGTTATCCGGAAAATAAATAAAATCTTTGATAACTTCAAGTAAGCGGTCTTTTCGGAAAAGTCCTTTTATCATTGTTACAAGAGAATTGATACCGTCCAGTTCTTTATCGTCTGAGTTTATCTTCCTCCACGCATAGAAGAAATCATACGGGCTGAAGAAAGAACCGTATTTATTATTTGCTCCGTCACTGATAACAACAAACGCATTGTATTTAAAAATCTCCGGAATATCTCTACGGTAACGGATTGTAAGCTGCTTATATGCGTCCATTATGGTCGTATTCTCTTGTACCGCACTCTTAAATTCAAGAACAACAACAGGAATACCATTTACAAACACAATGCCATCAGGAATACGCAACTGATTATTTACGCCTTCAATTTCAAACTGATTAACCACCTTGAAAATATTGTTTTCAGGAGTGTCGAAATCAATAAGTTCAATATAGAGGTCTTTCTGTGTTCTGTCCTCACGATTAAGAATAAAACCATCGCAGAGCAACTTAAATACAGCTTTGTTTGCTTCATAAATCGTACCGGAAATATTACGCAACATTAGAATGACACTATCCACCTCACTCGGTGTGATACCGTCTTTCGCATAGCGATTATAGAGGTATTGCTTCAGGTCGTCCGTAAGCAGAACCTCTGTCCTTTCTCTGTGTATCTGGTTGCCACTGACATAGGCGTATCCCTCGTCTTTGAACAACTCCATTATTGACATTTCCAATGCATGTTCATTAAAATTTGCCATTGCATTCACTCCTTTTAGAATTTTATACTGTCACATTATTACTTCTTTATTCTAAAATCTTCAATAATAAGCGATTTCATTCCACATTTAATACATCCGTAATCCGAATGACTTCCAAACTGATATAATCTAACAACCTCATGCTTACATAATTTAGCTAAATTTGTCCTTTCAATTTTATCAAATTCATCTTCTTGCATATTTTTCAATTCCTTTCTATTAAATGATAATTTAGCGGCTTAACCGTGATAAGAGCATCTCTTGCAATTTGATAAGCTGTCTGATTTCATCAGCATTTTTTTCAATAGTAATCATTATAGGATTACAAAAACGTGCAAACTCTTTTTGAATATTCATTGGCGGAACGATGATAGGTACTTGTATTAATTCTGATTGTCGAATACCTGTAACTGTTGTTCCTGTTTTGCGAATATCAATTTGATGTTTTCCAATAGAATCTGTCAACTGAAAATACAATACAGTAGGTTCAATAATTGTTTTATTGGCTCTCATTGCAAATAATCGTTGGCTTAAGCAATATGTAGAAAAATCCGCAAGATAATAAAATTCTCCGAGTGGTGCTTCAGAGGTCATAAGAATATCTTGAGATTGTAATTTCTGCGGCATCCAGCGATTGTATAAATCATTATCAATATGATTAGCTATATCTAAATTCACAAGTTCATGATTTTTAACTGACTTAGCTGATAATGCAATAATTCCTTCATTACTCCACTTGCTACCAAGTTTAGTAGGAGTCAAACCTCGACGGTCAATGATTGTATCAAGAACCTCTCCAAGAGTGGAAAGAGTCCAGTCAATCGGATATGTACCAATTTCAGTTTCTTGCCAGCATTCAGGGCATTGAACATATCGAATTTTATTAAAAAACATTATTGAAGCGGAAGCACGTAAATTATCATTTATCTTCTGCTTCAACGCAATCCTGTCTGTAACAATCTTATATGCATTCACAATCTTTCGCTGTTTTTCGATAGGCGGTACTGGCAATTTCATTTTTGCAAATTCTTCCCACGGCATACTACCACGCACACCGCCAACAGCAATAAAAGCAGCTTCTCTATCAAATTCAGGTCTTTTGAACCACATTTCCAAATACTCTGGCAAAATAATATTCTTATCTTTTACTCTAAAAATAGGATATGCAGGCGACATTATTGCTTCTTCATATTTCTCTAATCTTGCAACCGGTATTTTTCCATCACGACTGACCTGCATTAAACTTACCGCAAAGTCATTTTTACGGATAATCTTATACTTTGAAAGGTCTGTTCCATTTGTATTTGCAACAGATTTAATGAAACATTTATCAATACTTACACCTATCAATTCTGAAACTGTTCCATCGCTATTTCTTTCATCTACCCTTGTTACAAGTTCCTCAATGGTTTTATACATATCTTCTCCGCCTTATCCTATATATTTTCTATGAGCAATTTTCACATTACTCTGCTTAACCATTGCATATTGCAATGTAGTATCTATTCTTCTATGTCCCAAGAGCTGCTGAAGCTGCTCTATTGGCATTCCTTTGTCTATTGCCATTGTCGCAAGTGTTCGCCTGAATTTATGAGGGTGTACCTTATTTAGTCCCAATCGTTTTCCAAGTTGTCGTAATCTCACTTCAATACCTCCGATATTCATTCGATTATACGGAGATTGTAATGATACAAAAAGTGCCGGATTATCGTCCTTTCGGCTATTTAAGTAATTCTGTAAATGTATTTTTGTTCTTGCATCAAAATATACTATTCGCTCCTTATCACCTTTACCAAAAACAACACATTCTCTTTCGTTAAAATCTATATCCTCACGATTTAATAACACCATTTCTCCGACACGCATACCTGTTGAAGCAAGCATATCAATCATTGCCAAGTCCCTAAGTTCCGTACAATTATCCCTCATCAATTCAAGTGCTTCATCTGAATAAGTTTCCTTAATGTTCGTTCTGGTCTTAACCTTATGTATTCGCCTGACTGGACTTTTCAAAATATAATCCTCGTCCTCAAGCCAAGAGAAAAAACTGGAAAGTATTCGTCTTATATTATCTATCGTAACTTTACTGGATTTTTTCTTAGCTTGATACTCTGTCAAATAACAACGAATATCGTCGGTCACAATATATTTGATACCTTTTCCAATGCCATCAAGCATTGACTGTATCGTTGCATTATAGTATTTCAAGGTTTTCTCAGAACAGCCTTCAATACGCTTTGCCGATAAGAAAGACTCTACCAAATTCTGTTCTGAAAGTTCCTTATCTTTTTCTGTCTTTGTTACCTCATAATCAAAAAGTGTATGTTGCAACACCTCTTGCAATCTTTCTACCTGTGCATTATTCAAATAAGGTAACATTCCTTGAATAACATCTGTAATTAGGTTCTGTTTCATAGTCAATTCTCCTTTTCGATTTTTATTGCTCTGTGATTGGGTCAAACTGAGCATCCAAAGAGCCATCCAATATCTATGAACCGCTATAATGTGACCCTGCTGCAGCAATGAAAAATCGAATTATCATAAAACGTTTAAGCCACACATGCCGCATAAATACTGGAGTT
>OHJI01000660.1_pt1 | contig 11470 bp, 10 predicted proteins | sample 1568571 | NCBI WGS metagenome assembly OHJI01 (sample SAMEA3879583, study PRJEB24766) | human gut metagenome | biome: human-associated habitat; feature: feces | place: USA | collected 1985/1987
TGGACGAGCCTGCCGTGATGGCCGTGAACAACTACCTGCCGGTGCGTCCTGAACCGTCTTCTCCGAAGTTTGCCGATACCCTGTTCCTGAACAAGTCTGGTGCGGCAATCAGCAGAATTTCTGTTTTCAATATGGTGAAGAAACAGGCCATGGCAGCCGGTATCCATAAGGAGATCTCTCCGCATACGTTCCGCCATTCGTTTGCGACCCACCTGATAGAAGGCGGTGCCGACCTGAGGGCAGTCCAGGAAATGTTGGGACATGAAAGCGTATTGACAACAGAGATATACACCCACATTGACAGTGAAACCTGGCAGAAGAACATCATCGAACATCATCCTATGAAGTAACCTTGAAAATCTGCTCTTAATCTGAGGCAAATTATTATTTTCATGTTACGAAATAGAAAATTACTTATCTTTGAGAAAATTACTTATCTTTATAGGATTATGAGTCACGCGAAAAACATAGCGGGAAAACTGCTCGGGACAGTGCTTTTCATTGTCCTGGCTGTCGCCTCCTGTACCAAATATGACGAGCCGGTAATAAAAGATGCCGGCACCAGAAGAATAGAGGTTCCTGCCAAATGCAAGGTGCTGCTGCTTTATTCGGCCGGGTTCAACAGCCTGTGCAGCCAACTGGAGGCGGATGTGGACGACATGGCTTCAGGTTACCTGCCGCTCCGCAATTCCGCTGCCGCATCTGTTCTGGTCTATTCGCGCAGGCTTACCGAATCCAGACGATATACAGACCCGGCGCCTTCCTATCTGATCCGACTTTCGAGAGACGCTTATGGCAATGTTTTACGCGATACGCTGAAGACTTGGCCGAAGGAAATGGTTGCGGCTTCCGTAAAGGCTGTCAATGAAGTGCTTACGTCTGTCAAGGAACTTTATCCCAATGCTGATTACGGGATGATTTTCTCTTCGCATGGCACCGGCTGGCTGCCTTCCGGCTATTATTCTTCAGGTACGATCACCAATATCGCTACGGCATTGTCACCTTCAGAAGGTCTGAACTATGACTTGGTTCCAGTGCCCTATAGGGAGTTTCACGGAGATGACCAGATCAAGGTCAAGAGCATAGGTGCTGACAACATCAATTCCAGCGAAGCATATGAAATGAACATCGAGGACTTCGCTGCTGCGATACCGATGAAGTTGGATTATATGATTATCGATGCCTGCCTGATGGGCGGCGTGGAAGTGGCCTATGCGCTGAGAAACAAATGCGACAAGCTGGTATTCTCTCAGGCTGAGGTGCTTGCGGACGGACTCTGCGATTACAACACGGTGGCCAAGAGGCTGTTGCTCAGCAGTGAGCCTGACTTGCTGGGGATCTGTTCTGATTCATGGGAACTCTATTCTTCCCAGTCGGTGGAATGGCGCCGGTCTCTGACCATTTCAATGGTTGACTGCACCAGATTGTCACCTCTCGCTGAAGCCTGCAGAAAACTGTTTTCAGAGCATCAGTCTGAAATCATGTCCGTGTGGCCGGATGACGTGCAGGGCTATTTCCGGTTCAGCAAGCACTGGTTCTATGACCTCGAGGACATTCTTGTGAAGGCCCGTATTCCGGAAAGCGACCTGGAGGACTTCAGAAATGCAATGAACGGATGCATTCTCTATAAAAATGCATCCGTCAACTTCCTTCTGGATTTCACTATCAAAACTTTCTGCGGCTTGAGCATGTATCTTCCGTCAGACGGCAATGCCACTCTGAACGGGTTCTACAAGACATTGTCTTGGAACGTGGATACCGGCCTGGTCAGATAGAAAAGCTGTTATTCGGCGTTGTTTTTTTCTTGTGCCAATGCTTCATTGAAACACTGACGGCAGAGAGGCTCATAGACGTCTTTCTCTCCGAGCACCACGAGTTTGTGGCTCTTGGTGAGCCTGTGTGAGTGGTTTGCCAGGTTTCCGCATTTTACGCAGATGGCATGGACTTTCTGCACGTCTTCAGCTATGGCCATAAGTCCCGGAATAGGGCCGAAAGGCTTGCCCATGTAGTCTGTGTCAAGACCTGCTATTATAACTCGTTTTCCCTTGTCGGCCAGCTCCTGAGCGACCTGTATGAGGCTTTCGTCGAAGAACTGCGCTTCGTCCACACCGATGACTTGGGTGTCTTCAGCGGCGTCCAGCATCTTTGAGGCCTCCTTGATCGGGGTGCACGGAATGCTGTGCAGGTCGTGGGAAACCACGTCAACATCAGAATAGCGCTTGTCGATCGCCGGTTTGAAGATTTCTATTTTCTGGTTTGCGAACTGAGCTCTTTTCAGTCGTCTTATGAGTTCTTCTGTCTTGCCGGAGAACATTGAGCCGCAGATGACTTCGATGCAGCCGGGCTTGTTTGGTGTTTCTGGATACATAATCATTGGTTGAAATGGATTGCGAATTTAGTAATTTAAATGTACATTTGTGCAATACTCAAATGAAAGAAGTTGTTTTCAAATGATAAAACGACTTCCAATAATCTTGAAACCTTATGGACAAGAGCCCGAAAGAAATATTGGCAGAACTTGACGCGGAGCTTTCCGCCCTGAAGGCCAGAGTCGGTGAGATCGAAAAAAAAGTGGAGCTGCTCCGCAATGAACTGGATATGGAACCTGCTGAGCCGCTGGACTTGGGGACAGCTGACTATCTGTATGATATAGCGGATGCAGTTCCGGAGGACATTCCTGTTGAGGATGTGCCTGAGGCGGTTGCTGACGACATGCCTGCGGACGTGTTTGCTGAAAATGCCGGAGAGAATGTCGGGGAAAGCGTTCCGGACGACATCCCTGAGGCGGAGTCCGAAGCTGAGCCTGAGGCGGAACCGGAGACGGAAGACCTTCCGGAATCTGAGCCTGAGGCGGAACAGGAGCCTGAAGACCTGCCGGAAGCTGTTTCTGGACAGGGAACACAAGCGGAACCTGAGACTGAAGCAGAGCCTGAACAGGTAGCAGGAACTGAGCCTGAACCGGAACCGGAAGACCTTCCGGAGGAGGACGGATTCTCATTATTCGGCGGAATGGCAGAAGAAGAGGAGCCTAAGGCAAGAAAGACGAAAGCGCCGTCAGAGCACAGACAGTATTCGGGTCATAAGGTGATAGCGGACCAGAAATACGGAAACGAAGCCTGGAGAAAAGATATGCCGGGCCCGGAAGTGAAGGACGTCCGCAGCGCCATTTCGCTCAATGACAGGGTGATGTTCATCAGCACGCTGTTCCGCGACGATTCGATGCTGTTCCAGGATGTCATCAATAAGATCAATGCCCTGACCACGCTCGAAAAGGCTGTGCAGTATCTTAAGGAAAACTTCCCGGAGTGGGATATGGATTCGGAACTTGTTTACAGGTTCATGATGTCCGTAAGAAGAAAAATCAGGTAACCGATGGAAATCCAAGGCAAACTGTATATAGTCCCGACACCCGTCGGGAATCTTGAAGATATGACTTACAGGGCAGTGAAAGTCCTGAAGGAAGCGGACCTTATTCTCGCGGAGGACACGAGGACAAGTTCTGTGCTTCTGAAACACTATGACATCCACGGAAAACTGCAGTCCCATCACAAATTCAATGAGCACCAGACCGCTTCCGTCATCAAGGACAGAATATTGGCAGGGCTCAATGTCGCGCTGATAAGCGACGCGGGAACACCGGGAATATCAGACCCGGGCTTTCTGCTCGTGCGTACTTGTGCTGCGGAAGGCATTGAAATACAGACTCTTCCTGGGGCGACAGCCTGCATTCCGGCAGTCGTGTCATCCGGCCTGCCTTGCGACAGGTTCTGCTTCGAGGGCTTCCTGCCTGTGAAGAAAGGCCGTCAGACATTGCTGACGACATTGGCCACAGAGCCGAGGACAATGGTGTTCTACGAGTCTCCTTACCGGCTTGTGAAGACATTGGAGCAGTTTGCCGGTTATTTCGGCCCTGACAGGGAATGTTCCGTGGCCAGAGAGATTTCCAAACTTCATGAGGAACATCGCAGGGGTACTCTTGAGGAAGTTGCAGCCTGGTTCCGCGAGCACGAACCGAAGGGAGAAATCGTGATAGTGGTGGCCGGGTGTCAGAAAACCAAGCGTAGAGAGGACGACGCTGAGGATTAGAAACATCGTGGCAGGTGGTTCTAAAATAGATGAATGATAATAAAAAGGGACGTAAACTCTCTCCCTCTTTCGTGACCGGCGCCATCGCGCTGGCATTTCTTGCTGTCGGTTATCAGACAGCGCTTTTCGTGCATAGAGCGGCTGCGCTCAAGATTCTGTCGGACGAAACTGTGCCTGATACTGTCTATGTGTCTGTAGATGAGGCTTTTGCTGCTTCAGGTCAGGCTGTCGCCAGTGAGGTTCCGGTGTCAGGGAAATCCGATGTGCGGCGATTGTCGGGGGAATCCGTATCGGCAGGAAACGCCCGACAGCAGGTCCCTGGCAAAAAGACCGTCATAGCACGGAAGCAAGGTGTCCGACCGGAAGCAGCCGCTGCAGTCGCCGCCGCCATCGCCCCACGCACTTATGAAAATTTCAGGTTCAATCCCAATGTCGTGTCTGTCAATGATTTGAGGCGTCTCGGCTTTTCTCTCAAGCAGGCGGAATCCATCGACAATTACAGGAAAAAAGGCGGCAGGTTCAGGCGTAAAGAAGATTTTGCAAAATCTTATGTGGTGGCCGATTCCGTATATCGCAGACTGGAAAAATACATTGACATACCTCTTCTGGACATAAACAGGGCGGATTCGGCGGAATTCGACGCGCTCCCGGGAATCGGCGGATATTTCGCGGCGAAGATGGTGGAATACAGGTCTCGGTTAGGCGGCTATTCCTGCAAGGAACAGCTGATGGAAATCTATCATCTGGACAATGAAAAATACAGTAGATTCTGCGACCTCATAACAGTAGGGGAGTCCAGGCCTTTCCGCCTGTGGACCATGCCGGCGGATTCATTGAAACTGCACCCTTATATCCGTAACTGGAAGACTGCCAATGCGATAGTGCTGTACAGGAACAATAATCCCCGCGAACTCTGGACCGTGGAAGGTCTTCGGAATGCGGGGATATTGGATAACGCAACTGCAGCCAGACTGTCGCGCTGCCGTATTGAGTAGTACTCGAAAATGTTGCTGGAAACTAGTCTGAAACGTGTTTCAGAGCTTCGCGGATCTTGCCCTCGATTTCTTCACTGAGCTCGGCATTGTCAGCGATAAGCTGCTTGGTGGCTTCACGTCCCTGAGCAAGTTTCTGGTCACCGTAGCTGAACCATGAACCGCTCTTTCCGATAATGCCGTATTCGACACCGAGGTCCACGATTTCGCCGGTATGTGAGATGCCCTCACCATAGACGATGTCGAACTCCGCTTTCTTGAAAGGTGGAGCCATCTTGTTCTTCACTACCTTTACTTTGGTGCGGTTTCCGAGAGCCTCCTCGCCGTCCTTGATCTGGGTGGTACGGCGCACGTCGATTCTGACAGATGCGTAGAACTTCAGAGCATTACCGCCGGTGGTGGTTTCAGGGTTACCGAACATGACGCCGATCTTCTCGCGGAGCTGGTTGATGAAAATGCAGCAAGTGTTTGTCTTGCTGATGTTTGCAGTCAGCTTTCTGAGCGCCTGGCTCATAAGTCTTGCCTGGAGGCCGACCTTGTTGTCACCCATCTCGCCCTCGATTTCCGCCTTAGGCGTAAGAGCTGCTACGGAGTCGATAACGATTATGTCGATGGCGCCTGACCTGATGAGGTTGTCGGCGATTTCGAGAGCCTGCTCGCCATTGTCCGGCTGTGAAATGAGAAGTGTCTCGAGGTCCACTCCCAGAGCCTTTGCGTATGAACGGTCGAATGCGTGCTCAGCATCGATCATCGCGGCGATACCGCCTGCCTTCTGTGCCTGGGCTATCGCGTGGATGGCCAATGTGGTCTTTCCGCTGGATTCTGGACCGTAGATTTCAATGATTCTGCCTTTCGGATAACCTCCGATTCCCAAGGCATGGTCAAGAGCGATGGAACCGCTCGGTATTACCTGATGTTCATCCCATTGTGGCTGCTCTCCCAACTTCATGATGGTGCCTTTCCCATAGTCTTTCTCAATCTTGTCGATTGTCGCCTGCAACGCTTTCAGTTTCCCGGAATCAACCTGAGCGCCTGCATCTTTTACTGCTTCTTTAGCCATAATGTATAAATTTTTGTTCTATAATGCGGATTCGCCCGCATTCTCTACAAAGATAGAAAAATCAACGCAAACGGAAATGAAAAATTAACTAAATTTGTAGATGCCCACATTGACTTGTGGAACAATGAATTTTATGATGAACGGGAAAGATATAAAATACAAGCTTTTAGGCAAGACTCCGGAGGAGTTGAAGGAAATTGCAGTCAAATGCGGTCTGCCGTCTTATGCGGGCGGACAGATAGCGCAGTGGCTTTACAGGAAGAAGGTGAAGAGCATTGACGAGATGACGAATCTCTCGAAGGCAGGCAGGGAACGTCTTGCGGAATCTTATGAAACAGGCGCCGTGGCATATTCAGAGTGCATGGAGTCAGTGGACGGCACCAAGAAGTACCTTTTTCCCGTAACCTGCTCCCTGCTGGGAGGATTGAACCGGATAGAGACTGAGAATGCGGGGACGGTAGAGTCCAGCAGCATTGAAGCGGTGATGATTCCGGAACTGGACAGGAGGACATTGTGCGTCTCCTCTCAGGCCGGCTGCAAGATGGGCTGCAAGTTCTGCATGACCGGCAGACAGGGCTTCCACGGGAACCTTTCCGCGGCCGACATACTCTCGCAGTTCGTATCGGTGGATGAGGCTGAGCAGCTTACCGGCACGGTGTTCATGGGAATGGGCGAACCGCTGGACAACTATGACAATGTGAAGAGGGCGATAGATGTGCTGACAGCAGACTGGGGCTTCGGATGGAGTCCAAAGCGTATAACTCTCTCATCTATAGGCGTGTTGCCTACGCTTAAGCGCTATCTGGATGAGACACGCTGCCATCTTGCCATCAGTATGCATGATGCTTTCCCGGATGAGAGAGGGGAACTGATGCCGGTCCAGCGCTCGTATGACATAAAAGAAGTCATCGGCCTGATAAGACAGTATGACTTCACAGGACAGAGACGCGTAAGTTTCGAATATACGATGTTCGACGGGTTCAATGATGACAAACGTCATTGTGATGCCATCATAAGGCTGTTGTCCGGACTCGAATGTCGGGTGAACCTCATCCGTTTCCACAAGATACCTGATTTTCCGTATCAGTCATCGTCGGACGGGGTGATGACAGTATTCCGTGACAGGCTGAACAAGGCCGGTATCACTGCCACTGTCAGGGCATCGAGAGGAGAAGATATTTTCGCTGCCTGCGGAATGCTTGCAGGCCGTCACAAAAGTTGATAAAAGCTGAAGATTATGAAGAACACTGCTACTGGATATATGCTGACATTGGTCAGTATCCTGCTGTCAATCACGATGTTGGCACAGGAGGCTTATGCCCAGCCGGGCATCGGAGTGGATCCTGAAAAGGATTCCCTGTCAATGAAGGATCTGCAGGCGTACCTGTCGAAGATAAGGGAAAAGCGTCCGACTGTGGCGCTGGTCCTCAGCGGAGGCGGGGCCAAAGGTGTTTCTCATATCGGCGTGATCGAGTATCTGGACTCGCTGCAGATTCCGGTGGACGTGGTTTTGGGTACGAGTATGGGCGGACTTATAGGTTCGTTGTATTCGCTCGGCTATTCACCTGAGCAGATGGATTCGCTCGTGCGCTCGTTTGACTGGGACGTGGCGCTTACCGACAGGATTCCACGAAAGTACATATCCTACAATACCACGAAATACAAGGAGAAGATTCTCCTGTCGTTCCCGTTCTATTACTCGAAGAAAACGTATGCGAACAAGCTGGAACAGGATATCCAATATGCCGGCGCGGAAAAGAAATACAAGAAGATGCATTTCGGTGCCAACGACAATGAAGACGCGACAAGGCAGGTGAGGGACAATCTTCTGGGCAGTCTGCCGTCAGGATTTGCGTTCGGGCAGAATGTGAACAATATATTCAGTTCATTGACAGTCGGTTACCAGGACAATATGGACTTCATGGACTTGCCGATTCCGTTCGTCTGTGTGGCGACCGAGATGGTGACAGCCAAGCCTAAGATCTGGTATGAAGGCAAGTTGAACACGGCATTGCGTTCGACGATGTCCATTCCGGGAGTGTTCGCTCCGGTGAAAGTGGACGGAATGGTGCTCGTGGACGGAGGCATGAGGGACAACTATCCGACCGACATTGCCAAGGAGATAGGTGCGGACATCATCATCGGCGTGGACCTGTCTTCCGGCTTCAGGGACTATACCCAGCTGAACAACCTCGGTGACATCATCTCCCAGGGCGTGGACATGCTCGGCAGTCCTATGAAAGCAATGTCTCCATTCCGGATGTGACGATACGTCCGAGACTGGACGAGTTCAATATGATGAGCTTTGACGACAAGAGCGTTGCCACGATTATCCAGCGTGGAAGGGAAGCGGCTGCTGCTCAGAAAGATGCGTTGGACAGCCTTAAGCGGATTATCGGCCCGGGAAAGACAGAACTGAGGAACCGCAGGGCCATAGATATAAATACTGAGCCGGTGAGGATTTCCAGAGTGGAGATTCATGGCGTCACCGACAAGGAGTCCAAGTATCTTCAGCGGAAAATAGGCATCAATCCGAATGTGGCCATCAGCAAAGACGCCATAGAGGACGCTGTGGCGACGATTTACGGAACCGACGGTTTCGACTATGTTACATATGAACTGCTCGGAAGCGAAGAGCCTTATGATTTGATAATCAATTGTAAACGCGGTCCGATTCACCAGTTCGGTATCGGAGGGCGTTTCGATACAGAGGAAATCGTGTCCGTGTTGCTGAATTTCGGACTCAATGTCCACAAACTTCAAGGCCCTGCATTCGACTTTACTGCAAAGGTGGGCACGAACCCTTATGCCAAGGCGCATTTCTACCTGGCAGGCTCCAGAGGCCCTACCATCAATTTCGATGCGTCTCTGAAATGGACTGACAGAAACCAGTTCAAACTTGGCACGAGCGACTACAAGGTAGCGTATTTCAATATTCGGGAAGAACTGTATCTTTCCAATATCCGCTTGCGCAAGTTCGACGTGCGTGCCGGACTCAGGAACAACTATTTCAAGTTGAACTCCGCGATGACCGACAAGGTCAATGGTGATTACGACTTCGGAAACCTTACCAACAGTTTCCTCTCCATCTATGGAAATTTGCGTGCGGATACGTTCAATGACGGATATTTCCCGACCAGCGGCTTTACTTTCGGCTTGGGATACGAGTATGTGTTCAAGGGCTTGAAACGGCACATCGCTCCATTCCATGCTCTGACTCTTGATTTCAAGACTGTAGGCCAGACGCGCGGTTCGTTGGCTGTAATACCGTCATTTTCAGCACGATATGTGTTCGGCGGAAATCCGTCTCTGCCATATCTTAATGTTATGGGCGGAGCGATACCTGGCAGATATCTGGACCAGCAGATGACATTCGCCGGAATCAATTACGCTACTGCAATGTCCAATTTCCTGGCGATTGCCCGCACTGACTTCCGCTTCAAACTGTTCAAGAACAACTATCTTACGGCCATGCTGAACTATGCAGTGTCAGTGTCTGACCTTTCTGATTTCGGAGATGTGGACAAGACCTACGGTGTGGTAGGCGCCGGCCTCAAGTACTCGTACGATTCCATAATCGGTCCTGTCGAACTTGATCTGCATTGGGCATCAAGGCATTACAAGACAGGAATGTATCTGAATATCGGTCTGTATTTCTAAAATCTGCAAGGCGATGGATGAGGGGAAATATCTGAAGGTATTGAATACGCTTCAGGCAAGGTGCTCGCGGAGTGAATGCTGCAGCCGGGATATGCGCACCAAGGCACTTAAAGCGCTGGATGGGGATGAAGAAGCGGCGGAAAGGATTGTCGCTTCGCTGGTGGCGGACAAGTTCGTGGACGATTTGCGTTACGCATCCGCGTTTGCACGTGAAAAGTCTTCACTGTCAGGCTGGGGAGTGCAGAAAATATCCTTTGCATTGACGGGCAAAGGCATTGACAGGCAGACGATTGCAGAAGCGCTGGAAGACATTGACACTGATGCGGCTGCAAATAAGCTGGATTCTGTTCTGGCCGCGAAACTGCGCACTCTTTCTTCTGATCCTCAGCGACGGGTGAAGCTGCTCAGGTTTGCGCTCGGGCGCGGCTATGGCTATGATGAGGTGAAATCGGCCGTTGACAGATTGCTCTCGGAAGAGGACTAGACGTGTTTCTGTCTGTTGTGGACTTTCTTTATGATGTATGTGACGACTCCCCAGACCGTGAAGTCGTTGCTTTCCGTAACGTGAATCGGCTTGTATGACTTGTTTGCCGGAAGCAGCCACATCTCGCTGACCTGCTGAAGAATACGGTAGGAAACACCGGGTTTCGGGGCATTGACGCTCTTGCCTTCGCCCACCTTCTCGGGGTCGGAGAAAGATATGTATTTCAATGTGAATTCCCCGTCGATGAAGCAGACCGCCATGTCGCCTTCCTGCGCATTCAACGCCTTGTCTATCACGAGGATATCGCCTTCTTCCACTCCTGCGTCAATCATCGAATCACCCACCACGCGGCCGTAGAATGTCGCGGCCGGATGCCTTACGAGTTCGGCATTCAGGTCAATGCATTTGTTCATGTAGTCCTGTGCCGGAGAAGGAAAACCTGCGTGAATGCCGTCTTCCGCCATCGGGGGCAGACCATTTTTTTCTACGTCGATGTCCATTGGGTAAAATTCTTCTGCGAAGTTACTATTATTTTTCTAATTTTGCGGTATGGAATTAGTCGAGGAAGTCAATGCATTTCTGTCAGAATGGTCTGAGGTGGCCCGCTTGGAGACGCCTCAGGGGCTTACGGCATTGGCCTGCGGAAAAAAGGCATTGGTCCTGCCGGTTCCGGTGAGAAGCAGATCCGCCGAAGAGGCTTTCCGTGTCAATGCATTGGTGCGCCTGTCGCTTGATTTTCTGATGACGTCATTTCCCGAAACTAAGGTCGTGATACTTCCTGAGGATATGTGGAGGGCAAGGCCTGAGATGATGAGACCGCGTCTGCTCGCCCAGATAGGCCGGTTCAGGTCAATCTTTGCCAGAAACACTTCCGCACGCAGGATTACCGGACCCGAGGCGGCTGAATTCCTGAAGAAATGGCATACGTATTCGGACGCTGCGTCGCGATACAGATACGGACTTTTTCTCGGAGGAACGCTCCTTGTGGCTGTGGCCACGTTCTCGTCTGCCCGGACATGGCAGAAGCAGGAAGGCATCGTAAGGTCCTATGAATGGGTGCGTTATGCGTCACTGCCGGATGTCCGTGTCGTGGGCGGTATGGGAAAACTGCTCAAGGCTTTCGTGAGGGAAGTCGGGCCTGACGACGTCATGAGTTACGCGGACCTTGAGTGGACCGACGGAGAGGTC
>OHJI01000663.1_pt1 | contig 11406 bp, 10 predicted proteins | sample 1568571 | NCBI WGS metagenome assembly OHJI01 (sample SAMEA3879583, study PRJEB24766) | human gut metagenome | biome: human-associated habitat; feature: feces | place: USA | collected 1985/1987
CAAGGTGCATATTATAATTAATAGAAGCAAGAATATCTTCTACTGTAATATGCTTAGGAATAAGATCAGCAATATTCTTAGTAATAGCTTCCTTAATATCCTCTAAAGATTCATTCTCAGCAAGAATCTGTGCAAGAACAGGATAGTATACATACTCTGTTACACCAAGCTCCTTAGCTTCTTCTTCGCTGATATCAACCCATTTAGTAATATCAACCGCACGGTTAGAAAGAATCTTAACAACTCTGTCAGATACTGTACCATCAGCAGCCTTAACTTCTACAGTAATGAATACTGAAGGAACAGCTGCATCCTGAATAGCCTGTGCTGATTCTCTTGTAAGCTTCTCACCTGCTGTTGCAATAACAGTTCCGTTCTCATCAACAACATCCTCAGCAAGAACCTGTCCTGTAATTCTGCTCTTGAAAGAAAGCTTCTTATTAAACTTATATCTTCCTACGTGTGCAAGATCATATCTTCTTGGGTCAAAGAACATACCTGAAATAAGTGCTTCAGCACTCTCTACAGATAATGGTTCTCCTGGTCTTAACTTCTTATAAAGTTCAAGAATACCTTCCTGATAGTTAGTAGAAGTATCCTTCTCCATAGTAGCAAGAAGCTTAGGTTCCTCGCCAAAAATATCAAGAATCTCCGCATTAGTACCAAATCCTAATGCTCTGATAAGAACAGTAATAGGAACCTTCTTATTACGGTCAACCTTAACATAGAATATATCATTAGCATCTGTTTCATACTCTAACCATGCACCTCTGTTAGGAATTACCTGACAGCTGTACAAGAAAATCTTACCATACTTATCTTTCTGTATATCATAATAAATACCAGGTGAACGTACCAACTGGCTGACAATAACTCGTTCAGCACCATTAATTACAAATGTACCTGTCTTAGTCATTAATGGCAGGTCTCCCATGAAAATCTCATGCTCGCTGATGCTTTCTGTCTCTTTGTTATGAAGTCTTACTGTAACCTTAAGAGGCGCTGCATATGTAGCATCTCTTTCTTTACACTCTTCAATTGAATACTTAACTTCGTCTTCACATAACGCAAAATCTACGAATTCCAGACTTAATCTTCCATTATAGTCTGCAATTGGAGATATGTCATCAAAGACCTCTTTCAAGCCTTCATTCAAAAACCACTGGTAAGAATCCTTCTGCACCTCAATAAGGTTAGGCATCTCAAGAACTTCTTTCTGTCTTGAGAAACTCATACGCATTGCCTTGCCCGACGTTATTGGGCGTAATCTGTTTTTCTCCATTGACGTTTCACCCCTTAGTTTTCTTCACATTAATATATTACATTATCAGTAAATGTGCAAAGAATAAGCACAATTTACCACAATAGTGCATTGTCCATAGTACATCAAAGATATATATATGTCAAGGGATTTTTGAAAATTTCCATGAATATTCAGAATTGTATAAAGATAATAGTGTTTCTGCCATAGCTGGCATAATAAAATAAAGATGTGATTTATAGAAAAAAGAAAAGACAGGAGCCGTGAAGGCCCGCTGTCTTTCTTATTATATTCATTAGAACAATCAAGTGAATTACTTAAGAGTAACCTTAGCTCCAACTTCTTCAAGCTTCTTCTTGATTTCCTCAGCCTCTTCCTTAGAAGCCTGCTCCTTAACAACCTTAGGTGCGCCATCAACAACGTCCTTAGCTTCCTTTAATCCAAGACCTGTGATTTCACGAACAACCTTGATAACCTTAACCTTCTGATCTCCAGCTTCTGTAAGCTCTACATCAAATTCTGTCTTCTCCTCAGCTGCTGCTGCGCCAGCACCTGCTGCTGCAACTACAACGCCTGCTGCTGCAGATACGCCGAATTCTTCTTCACAAGCCTTAACTAAATCGTTAAGCTCTAATACTGATAAACCTTTAATAACTTCAATGATTTCCTGTGTTGTCATTATTATAATCTCCTTTTTAATATTATTCTAGAATTGAAAGAGCATCTATGCTGCTTTCATAGTTAATTCAGTGTTAAACTGATTAAGCAACTTCCTCGTTCTTCTCAGCAATCTGCTTAATAACACGAGCAAAGTTTGTAATAGGTGACTGGATACTTCCAAGTAACTTTGAAAGAAGTTCCTCTCTTGAAGGGATAGTAGCGATTGTAGCGATACCTGCTGCATCGTAGAATGTTCCTTCAACAACGCCACACTTTAACTCAAGAGCATCAGCTGTCTTAGCAAAGTTAGCTAAGATTCTTGCAGGTGCTGTAGCATCTGTCTTGCAGAATGCAATAGCATTAGTTCCTTCAAGAGTATCAGCAATTGGCTCGAACTCTGTTCCAGCAACAACTCTCTTTACTAAAGTGTTCTTATAAACCTTATAAACCACACCAGCTTCTCTTAACTGCTTACGAAGCTGTGTATCCTGTTCTACTGTAAGACCACTGTAGTTAACTACAACAACGCCCTGAGCGCCGTCAAAGTTATCTTTAATCTCATCGATAGTAGATGTTTTAAGGCCTACATTCTTTAAAATAGCCATGAATAATTACCTCCTGTTAGATTCTTGCTTCATATAGAAGCGATTTTGCCTAAGTGAAGATTATTCGTCTATAGTTTCCCTACAAACAAAACCCTCTCTGCCAGCGACAGAGAGGGAATAATTAATCAAATCCTTAAATCCTCGGTAGGCGTGTTACCTTTAACCATCATCAGTAATACTGAATCCGGACCTGCTGTCTACGGCAAAATATTATGTTAACAGCAAAATGCTGCTCACAAGCTGATAGTATACTATCAAAATATATTAATGTCAACCGTTTTTAATCAAAAATCTGATTAACCCACATACTTGGCTGTGCTTAACTTAACACCAGGTCCCATAGTAGAAGTGAGAACTACACTTCTAAGATAAGCTCCCTTAAGTGAAGATGGCTTAGCCTTAACGATTGCATCCATAATAGCCTGGAAGTTGTCTGATAACTGCTCCTCTGTGAATGAAGCCTTACCAATTGGCACGTGAATGATATTAGTCTTGTCAAGTCTGTACTCGATCTTACCAGCCTTGATATCATTAACAGCTTTTGTTACATCCATAGTAACTGTACCAGCCTTAGGGTTTGGCATTAATCCCTTAGGACCAAGTACACGACCAAGACGACCAACAACACCCATCATATCTGGAGTTGCAACAACAACGTCGAACTCGAACCAGTTATCGTTCTGGATCTTAGGAATAAGCTCCTCGCCACCAACGAAATCTGCTCCAGCTGCAAGAGCCTCATCAGCCTTAGCACCCTTAGCAAATACTAATACACGTACAGTCTTACCTGTTCCGTGTGGAAGAACAACAGCTCCTCTGATCTGCTGCTCAGCGTGACGTCCATCACAACCTGTTCTGATATGTGCTTCGATTGTCTCGTCGAATTTAGCAGTAGCGTTCTTCTTTACTAATGAGATAGCGTCTGCTGCTTCATATAATGTCTGGCGGTCAATATTCTTGGCTGCCTCAACGTATTTCTTTCCTCTTTTCATTATATAAACCTCCTAGTGGTATTATCGGAAGGATTTCATCTTTCCTCCCACATATTGAACAATCCCGAGATTAATTCTCAGCCACATGTTCTTCTATGAAAATCAACAAATTATAAAATAAAATCTTGTCTAAATGTCTTTAAAGACCTTTAGCAATCTTTATTCAAAGCCTCGTTATAGAATTAGTCTTCTACAACAATACCCATACTCTTAGCAGTACCTTCGATCATTGAAGTAGCTGCTTCGATTGTAGCTGCATTTAAGTCTGGCATCTTAAGTTCAGCAATCTTCTGAACTTCTGCTCTCTTAATTGTAGCAACCTTATTCTTGTTAGGCACGCCTGAACCTGACTTAATATTGCAAGCCTTCTTAAGAAGAACTGCAGCAGGTGGAGTCTTTGTGATGAAGCTGAAACTTCTATCAGCATAAACTGTGATTACTACAGGGATAATTAAGTCGCCCTGATCTGCTGTCTTTGCATTAAACTGCTTTGTAAATTCTACAATGTTAACACCATGCTGACCAAGTGCTGGACCAACTGGTGGAGCTGGTGTAGCCTTGCCGGCAGGAATCTGTAATTTAATATAACCTGTAACTTTCTTTGCCATAATTAGGCACCTCCTAAATAATGTGGTAATGTCGGGGATTTCCCTCCCACGCGGGCACAAAGTCCGTTTTCCTAAAAAAGGTACGGACGACCGGTCCGGATCTTAGTCCGTTTACGGTCACATCTTCTTGATTTCAGAAAAGCTCAGTTCCACCGGTGTTTCACGGCCGAACATCTCGACGTTGATTGTAATGGACTGCTTGGACTCATTGACGGTTCTAATGACACCGACGGTATCCTTCCATGCGCCGGCCGTAACAACGACGGTATCTCCGACGGCGAAATCTACAACGACATCCGGTGCCTTAAAGCCAAGGCTCATCATCTCTTCTTCTGAAAGCGGCACCGGCTTGGATCCCGGTCCTACGAAGCCCGTAACACCTCTGGTATTGCGGACAACATACCAGGTATCGTCGTTCATGATCATGTTGATCAGAACGTAGCCCGGAAACAATTTCCGGAGTACCTGTTTCTTGGTTCCGTTCTTGACTTCAACAACTTCTTCCATAGGAACACGTACTTCCAAAATCTGATCCTCAAGATGACGGTTCTCAATTGTTTTCTCAATATTGGCTTTTACTTTGTTTTCATAGCCCGAATAGGTGTGGACTACATACCAGTTTACTTCTGACATTCTGACACCTTTATCCTTATTTGATCAATAAATTGACGAACTCGATTACAGCGCTGTCAACCAGGGTGATTAACCCGCAGGTTACTGCAGAGATCGCTACGACTGCAACGGTCTGCTTGCCCAGCGTTTTGTTGTCAACCCAGATGATTTTTCTGAACTCTGCTTTCAAGCCCTTGAACCAGCTCTTTTTGGATGCTTTTTTTTCAGTTTCTGCCATTGGATCACCTCTTACCAAAGATTATTTGGTTTCTTTGTGCATTGTGTGCTTTTTGCAGAATCTGCAGTACTTCTTTGTCTCCATTCTCTCAGGATGGTTCTTTTTCTCTTTTGTCATGTTGTAATTACGCTGTTTGCATTCAGTACATGCCAATGTGATTTTTACGCGCACGACTTCCACCTCCACTGTGTATTTGCGTTATCGCTTGTGATCCTTGCGGATCAGCGGCGGTCTCTTCATTTCTGCCCTGTTTTTGCTGCTCGTACTTCAGCAATTTCAGGCATAAAAAAAAGACCTTCTTCCATGTCGCTGGTTTATTGTAGCACAGGAACTGCCTGTTGTCAACAAAATTCACCAAAGTACGCTGAGATTTTTTATCAGGATCGTATCATTCACCGGTGTCCGGCGAGCTGTAACACCCTGTTTGTTCAAGGCGGTTCCGGACAGGAAATGATTCTGCGCACAATTTTTCCTGCGCGCAGAACCATTCTCTTATTCTTTCCCTTAAAAAAGCCTTACGCGTCCGATCTGGAATACGCGTTTTTCATCTGGTTGCTGAGTTCAAAGAGTACCTTGTGCAGTGTTGCACCCGTCTCTTTTTTCAGCATTTCAGCGATTTTATTGTTTGCTTCTTCTCTCAATTGTGTCTGTTTTGTTTCGTCTGTCTCCCCCGCAAGCAGCGCATCGTACTGATGGATCAGTGCATGGCCTTTTGCCATCACCTTTTCCTGATACCGCTCAATGTGGAAGATAGAAGACTTATAGGACGCATCTGCCATTGCTGCCACCATGCGGCTTGCCCAGTAGAAGTTATCTGTGGAAACCTCTCCCGTTGTGTTGGAAAGATACTCCGGTGTTGTCGTCACATCGGTGTAGAACGGAACCAGCACATTGAATGCATTTGACGCAAATGCAATCCACTGCAGAATGCCGTTGTCTCCTTTGTGATCCGGGCGCATCTGGATGACAGAAAGGAAATCGGTCCGATTGACACCGATGGATCGGTATGCCCCTTTCCACGATTTATCGCCGTATGCGGCATACGGGTCGTACGGTGTTCCCTGATAGTGGGAAGACAGTACGTATTTCACATCCTCTACGGTGATCTTCTTCTCCGGAACCATCATCCACGGAATATCGTCAGATACCGGTGTGTAATCGGCATCCAGTCCGTCCCATTTTTTCGTGTGCGGGTTCAGATAGCGCTCCATGAACCAGGCACGCGGTGTATTGTAAACGTGATCGGAATCATCGTGGCTTCCGAAAGCATCGCGCGGATTAAAATTTCCATCCATAGAAAGATCCAGATGATATGTTTCAATAAATTCTTTCAAGTCTGCTGAGCACATATATTCCTTCTGTTCGCCGAGTGCATCCTCCAGATCAAAATGGTCGATGCCAAGCTGGTTCGGCATGGCCACATAATGGTCATCCGGCACTTTCACTGCCATCCAGTGATGGCCGCCGATCGTCTCCAGCCACCAGATCTCATCGTGGTCCTGAAATGCAATGCCGTTCATCTCGTATGTACCATACTGCTCCAGCAGGCTGCCCAGTCTTTTGACACCTTCTCTGGCGCTTTTAATATAAGGAAGAACAATATAAACAAGGTCCTCCTCGCCGATTCCGCCCGGAACCTCTTCTTTTCCGTCTTCCGCCGGCTGATAAACAACAAGCGGATCAGCACCCAGCACACGCGGATTCGATGTGATTGTCTCGGTCGCAGTCATACCGACCTGCGCTGCATTCACGCCGCTTGCCGCCCAGACACCCTCGCCTTTTTCTGCGTTTGGCACTGCAGTGTACCGCATCGGATTGTCCGGAAGCTCAATGGTCAGATGAGAAATCTCGGTTTTATAGGTTCTCGGCTGCTCCTCCGGGTGAATCACTACAAATTTTTTCGATGTATAATGGCCTGCACCGGAATCGTCGTTTCGCGCGATCATGGTGGAACCGTCATACGATGCTTTCTTTCCAACTAAAATGGTTGTACAAGGCATAGCTATAGCCCTCCTTTTGCTGTCTTATGCTTCCGATTATGACATCTTCAGCTGCGATTTGCAAGCACCATGTTATCTGTCGTTTTCTTCCTTTTTCACAAAATAAACCGTATCAATTCCTTCTCCCCGGTCATCTTTCAGCCGCCTGACAAGACTATATCCCAGCTTGTCCAGGATATGCTCCTGGGCCCCGTTCGTGGACCAGGTACGGAGAGTAATCCGGCTTCCCGGAAATTTTGCTGCGATGTCCTTTTCTGCTTCTGCATACATTACCTCCGAAATTCCCTGTCCGCGGTAATCCGGCCAGACGCAGAGGGTGGTCAGATAGCAGGAATCCGGATATGCTTCCAGATTCTCACAGTTAAAGTGATCCTTCCAGGTCATAAAGGCCCGCACGACTCCCTCTTCCTTCCACAGCACCACATGCTGACTGCAGATATTTTCCAGATATTCTGCAATTCCATCCGTCTTTTCTTCTGTCTCGGCCCAGTTCGTCTGCGAGGTACTGTTGCGGTGGGAAAGCGGCGGAACGAAATCCTGATCGCACAGCTCCAGCAGCTGCCGGATTTCTTCTTTCTCTTTTCGATCCTCTATCCCGTCCCTTACAACGACTCTGCTCTCGCAGCACATCCACGGAAGCCGGCATACGAGTGCTACGGCTGCACACATGCCATCTTCTACGCTGGCGGCATCGAGCCATTCTTCTCTGGTATGCGCTCCTCCGCCCCGGCAGAAACCGACGCAGATGGCAGGAATATGCCGCGACAATGGGATATTACAGTCTGTGGATGCCTCAGAGCATACCGGCTCTTCCCCGTCGGCTGCCTTCAGCGTTTTCTGTGCACACCGCGTCATACGTGCCATCTGGACAGGATCGGTTTCTCTTGCGCACGGCCGCTTTCCGACGAGCTCACAGGAATACTGTACCTCCTCACTCTGGCGTGCTGCTATGGTCTGCTCCAGATATGTTTCGCAGGCTTCCAGACTCCGGTAATCCTCCGAACGGAATTCAAACAGCATGGAGGCATCCTGCGCAATCGTATTGACGGAGGTTCCTCCCTCTATTTTTCCTACATTGTATGTTGTATGAGATGCTGCATCTGTCTGAAAACGGTAAAGCTCTCCGATCAGACCCGCAAGCTCTGCAATGGCATTTTTTCTTCCGAAATTCAGGAAAGAATGACCGCCCTTTGTTTTTGCCGAAATCCGATACCGCACAGATCCGATGCAGATGGGATACATTTTATCCCGATACAGGTCAAAGGCTGCCATTCCGCACAGATTTTTTTCATAATGGCCGACAAGCGCGCGAACTCCGCACAGATTGCCAAGCCCTTCTTCTCCCAGATCCGCTGCAAAAATCAGACCGCATGGAAGCTCCGGCTCTGTCTCATGAACGTATTTTGCCGCCATCAGAAGCATCACGACATTCACGGTATCGTCTGTGATGCCGGGACAACGCCAAATCATTCCGTCTTCCTTAATCTCCAGCGGTTCCTCCAGCGAAAACACAGTGTCCAGATGCGCCGTATACAGAACCTTCTTTTCCTGTTCCGGCCGATACTCCCAGATTACATTTCCAAGCTCATCCGTATGAACCGACTCCATGCCCTGCTGTTTCATCCATTCCATGCAATATGCGATTCTCTGATCCTCTTTTCCCGTTTCCGTCGGGGTCATTGTCAGCTCCCGCAGCGTCTGCAGCGCAAGTTCTTTGTTGTTCCGGCAAAAGTTTCGGTATTCCTCTTCTATTTCCCATTTTTTACGCATGAAGTACAATCCTTCCTTCTTTGTATTCCCATTCTGTTCCATATCTCCTGCTCACGCGGGTGAGATATTCTGCAATTTTTTCTGCTGTTTTTTCGTCTGCCACGTACGGAATATTTTTTTCTGCGTTTTCCCTGTCCATACCAAGCTCGACCGGCAGAAACTCCAGATGTGTGCATTTCCCCTGACAGATCTCGAAATACGGCAGCACACTCCGATAGACCTCCGGAATTTCGTAGAGGGAATGTGAGGACTGCTCCTGCCGCCTGGCGATTCCGATGGATGCTGCCGTGTGAATATTCAGACCATATTTTTCCATGTAGTCCGCAGGCAGAAGGCGTACATACTGATTTTCAAAAATAAAATTTCCGAGGCAATAGAAAATTGGACAGTCATGATACAGTTCGATTCCCTTCAGCTGATGCGTTCCGCCCCCGATCACCGCGCTGGCGCCCGCATCGATACAGGCGTGTGCAAATTCCTCCAGAAAATAATCCGCTTCCTCGTCATTGTCCTTACGGATTTCATGTGAATGTGCCATAACCAGGACTGCCTCACATGTCATCTTCGCTTCCCGGATTGCATCGACGGTGCGTTTCACATCGATCGGATTCGGGCTGGAGCTTCTTCCCTCTGTTCCGTCCTTGCTGATTTCAAACATTTTTCCGCCAAATTCCATGACACCCTCGGGAAGCGGAGCGATAAATCCCTCCTGCCGGTGCAGATCCCGCAGTCCGTTGATTCCGGTCACCTCTGCAATCTTTGCAAGATCCTGCGCATGTTTCTCCGTAATGGTATATTTTTCCGAAAAGCGCAGCGGATTTAAGCCCGGCCTGCCAGGCTGCCGTTCCGTCTGGCTTCCCGCCCTGGCTGCATTTTCAAAGGTAGAACAGATATCAATCACCGCAATCTGTCCCGCTGTTGTGTCCAGAATGGCAGGACGCGATGCTTCGTAAAGATTTTTGCCTGCTCCGGCATATGCCACATCCTTTTTTTTCAGTTCGCTGATCGTAGATGCAAGTCCTTCGTAGGAATAATCCATCGTATGATTATTCGAAATCCCAAGAAAATTAAAACCGTAACGCAGGGTATCTTCCAGACACTTCGCATCTGCCGTCAGCCATGTTCCGCCGGAATACGCCGATGCGTAACAGCTGCCGTCCGATATCGTTGTTTCCAGATTCGCCATCCGAACCTCTCCCTGCATCAGAAATTCGCGAATCGGCAAAACATCCTGATATCCCGGCAGAAGCCGTTTCATAATCAGAATATCACCCGCCGCCCTTCAGCTGATACGTAACACTGCCGCCGATACTCTTATTGTTCTGTTCATTCTTTTTTTGCCTCCCGAACGATTCCTGCTCTCTGCTTTTGGAATCGCATCTTTATCCATTCTTATTTTTTCGTAACGGTTCAAAAGTCCCATCCCGGTTTTTCTTTCCTTTTACATGGTTCCAAATCGTTACCTTTTCTCTCTGTATCTGCTGCTTCTTTCTACCAGATCCGCAAAAAGGCGGTTCATCTCCGGCGCTGAGTGGATCAGCCCTTCCGGATGCCACTGTACGGCCACGATCTGTCCGTTGCGGCTTTCTATCGCCTCGATGGTTCCATCCGGCGCCGTTGCTGAAACCACGATGTCCTCTCCCGGCGTACGCACTGCCTGATGATGCATGGAGTTTACCGCATGGGTTCCCGCCCCGAGGATTTCTGCCAGATGGGTTCCCTCTTTAATTTCCACATGGTGATGCAGATAAGACCGCTCCAGGGACTGCAGATGCAGAATTGTGGTTTCCTTCTGTGTATAGATATCCTGGTACAGATCACCGCCGCACAGGACATTTAAAAACTGAATTCCCTTGCAGATGCCAAGCATGGGCATTCCCATCTCTTTTGCTGCCCGTCCAAGTGCGAACCATGCCTCGTCGATCTCCGGGCGGATGGTCTGGATCTGCGGTTTTGGCTCTTCTCCATAATACCACGGATTTAAGTCCTCTCCGCCGGGAACCAGAATTCCGTCGCACACAGCAAGTATGCCTTCCGGATCCGCTTTCATGGCAACTGCCGGAATTGCCATCGGAATTCCGCCGTTGTTCAGAACTGATTCGATATAATCGCTGTTGACATACATTCTCTCCGCACTTGAAAAAAGTCCCGGCTGTGTTTTATACGTATTTCCCAAGATTCCAATGATCGGTTTTCTCACTTGTAAACTCTCCTTTTTTACCAGATATGCCGAAAACGGCTTCACCTTTCCTGTGAACCCGCTTCCGGCATGCTTTTTCTTTCGTTATCGAATATTTTACAGTACATCCTGATGGCAGATATGACGGATCTTTTCCTCATCTAAAGCACGAATGACATTGGCTGCCATTGCGCTTGCTGCCTCCAGGTCTTCTTTTGCGCAGAAATTGTAATGGCTGTGCGCATAGCGGGATGGAACACCAAGCACCAGACATGGAACTGCTTTTCCTGTCACGCTGATTTTTGCTGCGTTTGTGCTTCCGCCTCTTCTTACGCTCTCCTGGTATTTAATTCCGCATTTTTCTGCTACTTCCTCGGCCAGTGAAATAAACTGCGTATTGGAAATATAGCTGTTGTCCATGTGGCGAATCTGCACACCGCTCCTTAAGCATCCCTGGGCAATACCGGCACGGAAATAGAAA
>OHJI01000664.1_pt1 | contig 11403 bp, 11 predicted proteins | sample 1568571 | NCBI WGS metagenome assembly OHJI01 (sample SAMEA3879583, study PRJEB24766) | human gut metagenome | biome: human-associated habitat; feature: feces | place: USA | collected 1985/1987
ACGATTGCCGCCGGGGGCTTCTTCGGACCTCAAGGACGCGAGTTACGCGTGCCGCTTGCCGACCCACATCAGAATGAGAAGATTGAAAAATTTGAATACAACGGCTACCGTATCACCAACTTCGAGATGGAAAGTTCTGCCCTGGCAGGCTTGAGCCGTCTGATGGGGCACAAGGCCATGACGGTATGCATGGTCATTGCCAACCGCCTGATAAAAGAAGCTAACACGGGATACAAGAATACGATAGATACTCTTATCAAAACAGTACTCGACCGTATCTAAGTATCCTTCAAGAAATGCTCCTCCCTTTCCTTCAGCCAATCCTAGGAGTAGGGTTTAGTAATGACTTCATCACATCCTGCTTGACGTGCCCGTTGCTGGTCTGTATAGTGTAGCAATGTCCTGCTATACCCACAATGGGCACAGAGGCGGATTAGGCTTTATAAGCATCTATCCATTATCGATTTGCACAAAGTTACGATAAAAGCCCATAAGTTGAATCACCATCTCTCTTTTTTGTAAAGAAACCATTATCTTTGCTGAATAAAAATAAGCCGGATAAAATGAACCAAGATACCATTTGTGCCATAGCCACCGCCCAAGGGGGAGCCATAGGATGCATCCGTGTCTCCGGACCGGATGCCATAGAGATAACATCCCGCATATTTACCCCTGCCCGGAAGGGGAAGAAGCTGAAGGATGCACACTTACCTTCGGTCATATCCATGAAGAAGAAAACATCATAGACGAAGTACTTGTAAGCTTATTCCGTGCCCCCCACTCGTACACGGGCGAGGATAGCACGGAAATCATGTGCCACGGTTCGAGCTATATTCTTCAGAAGGTGTTGCAACTGCTCATCGGTAATGGTTGCCGCCTGGCAGCTCCCGGTGAGTACACGCAACGGGCCTTCTTGGGCGGCAAAATGGACCTAAGCCAGGCCGAAGCCGTGGCCGACCTCATCGCCTCCACCTCTGCCGCCACTCACCGCCTCGCCATGAGCCAAATGCGCGGTGGGTTCAGTAAAGAGCTGGCCTCACTACGCGACCAATTGCTGCACTTCACATCACTCATAGAACTGGAGCTGGACTTCAGCGACCACGAAGAACTGGAATTTGCCGACCGCTCCGAGCTATGTCTCCTAGCAGACGGCATAGAGCAGGTAATTTCCCGTTTAGTACAATCCTTCAGTGTAGGCAATGCCATCAAGAACGGCGTGCCCGTAGCCATCATCGGCGAAACGAACGCTGGTAAATCCACCCTGTTGAATGCACTACTAAACGAGGAACGAGCCATTGTAAGCGACATACACGGGACAACCCGCGATGTGATAGAAGACACAGTCAATCTTGGTGGGATAACTTTCCGATTTATTGATACGGCAGGCATACGCGAAACGAACGACACCATCGAGAACCTAGGAATTGAGCGAACCTTCCAGAAATTGGAGCAGGCGGAAATCGTGCTCTGGATAGTTGATGCCACGAACGCCGTCTCACGGATACCACAACTAACTGCCCAGATACTTCCCCGTTGCGAAGGGAAACGGCTCATTCTCGTATTCAACAAGGCCGATCTGGTGCAGGATGCCTCAACCATCCCCAACCCCAGTTTCACCGTGGCCGCTACTAATGTGCAATGCATCTCCATCTCTGCCAAAGGGCGTACCAACCTTGACAAGCTTCAGCAAATGCTAATCTCTGCCGCTAACCTGCCCACAGTTACCCAAAACGATGTCATTGTCACGAATATACGCCATTACGAGGCTTTGACCCATGCCTTGGAAGCCATCCACCGGGTCCAACAAGGGCTAGCAGAAAATCTATCCGGAGATTTTGTTTCACAAGATATCCGCGAATGTATTTTCCATCTAAGCGATATTGCGGGGGAAGTTACGAACGATATGGTACTTGGGAATATTTTTGAACATTTCTGCATCGGCAAGTAAATTACTGATTATCAAATAGTTAAATTGATTATAATCGATTAATATGGCGCTCTTTACGGGCGCCTTTTTTGTTGCTCAAGTATCGTTGATAATCGTTGCTAAGCCTTTTTACGCCATTTTTTGTACCTCCTGTGTACCTCACCACGAAATCTGAGGATTTTCGTTGGTAAGGTCGTGGAGAACTTTTACGCCATTTTACGGGATTTTACGGAGTTATACAAAATATTGGAGAAATAAGGAGAAATAACATGAGTAGCAACATTGAAATCAGACGAATCTGTGCGTGGTGCAAGCAAGAATTCATTGCGCATAAAACAACTACAACCTGTTGTTCGCACAGATGTGCAAACCTTCTGTATAAACAGAAGAAACGTGAAGCTTCTATTAAGGCTAACAACCAAATTGTCGAAAAAGTCATCAAGGAAAAGCCGATTGCAAAAATCAGAGACAAGCCTATTCTTACTATCACAGAAGCTGCCACATACATAGGCGTAACCCGACCTACTCTTTATGGCTATCTGAAAAGAGGTGAATTAAAAGCCTCTCGACTTGGATATAAATTTCTATTGAAAAAGGAAGATATTGATAACTTATTCAATAAGCCTATAGAATTTAAGATTCCGGTAAGAGACAAACCTTCCATTAATGATTTCTACACCACCGCCGAAGTCAAGGAGAAGTATGGCGTAAAGGATTCCTGGATATTTCATATCGCTAAGGAACATAATATTCCACGAACCTTTCACCGTGGAAAAACCTATTGGAGCAAAAAGCATATTGATGATTACTTTGCAAAGAAAGCTCCCGATCCTGAAATCAAGGAATGGTACAGCACACAAGACATGCAGGAGAAGTTCGGCATGACACTAACGGCCATCTATTCTTTTGTATCAAAGAATGCCATTCCCAAAAAGAAAGTCGGCATCATGGTGTACTACTCCAAAAAGCATGTGGACATTGCCAAAGGTCTCATTGCCCCAGAAGAGCCCAAATACTACACCATTGCCGAAGCGATGGAGCGATTCAATCTGACACGAGATCAACTCTACCATTATGTGAAATACCATAATATTCCCCGTATCAAGGTCGGTAAATATACCAAGATCCTGCGGGCAGAGCTGGACAAGTTCTTTGAGCCTCCAAAGATAGAATGAGGCAAAAGTTATTTTCCGGTGATAAATACCACCATTAGAACACCTATTTTATTTGCAACAAAAACAAGTATTAATCAAAAAACAATATAGCTATGACACTTACATGCACCAACGTAACTTTGAGACAAAAGCCATTGCGTAACGACCGCATATCTCTTTATCTGGATTATTATCCGGCCATCCGCAATCCTTATACGATGAAGATGAGTCGCCGGGAATTCCTCGGTATCTACATCTATGCCAAGCCCAAGAACGAGCAGCAAAGAATGTTCAATCAGGATATGCTGAACAAGGCAGAGGCTATCCGCTGTATCCGTGTCCAGTCGCTTATCAATGAAGAATTCGGGTTCTTGGACAAGAACAAGCAAAAGGTAGATTTCCTTGCCTACTTCCGGACAAAGGCACGGGAAAAATATGAGAAATGGGATTGCGTTTACAAACACTTTGAGAAATTTGTCGGCGGCAAATGTACCTTTGGCGATGTCACCGTGGAACTGTGCGAGAAGTTCAGGGATTACCTGCTCAAATGCAAACAAATCAATCATCCCAATGCTTATATCTCACGCAATTCGGCAGCCGGCTATTATTCTACATTCCGAGCACTATTGAAAATAGCCTATAAAGAAAAGATGTTGCGTGAGAACTTGAACGACTTCCTGGAAAAGATAGAATGGAAAGAGGTCAAGAAAGAGTATCTGACACTTGATGAAGTCAAGAAACTGGCCGCTACGCCATGCAAGATTCCTGTCTTAAAACAGGCCTCCCTGTTTGCCTGCATGACCGGTCTCCGTATCAGTGATATTCTGAAGCTGGACTGGCGTGATTTTGAAGTCGGCCCGGATCAAGGCTACTATATTCGTATCTGTACCGAAAAGACAGAAACCGAGGCCACCCTTCCCATCAGTCAGGAAGCACTGGAGTTGTGTGGCGAATGGGGCACCGGAAAAGTCTTCAAAGGCTTAACCCGCTCCATGACTCATCATCCCTTGAAACAATGGATTGCCGAAGCCGGAATCAGAAAACACATAACCTTCCACTGCTTTCGTCATTCATACGCCGTCATCCAAATCTCTTTAGGCACAGACATTTACACAGTATCGAAGATGCTAACACATAAGAATGTCACCACCACTCAAATCTATGCTGATTTAGTCAATTCAAAGAAGAGAGAGACGGCGAATAAGATTTCGTTGAAATAGTATAAAGTTCTGTAACGTAAGAAGAGTCCGACTAGGTTTTAATCTCATGTCGGACTCTTCTTTTTTATTCTATTGTGGCATAGATTGCATAGAAATAAGTACCATATCGAGGACAAATGCTGCCACTTTCTTGGATTTATAACATAGTATCTATGAAATGACATATATTTGCGCACAAATAATTAGCAAATATCACTATGAATCAGAAAAGTATAGAACATATAGCACTCTATTCCCTTGTATTGGTAGGCACTCTTGTCGTTGGCGTTTTAGCTCGGCAGTTTGTTTTATCCAAAGGCGTAGACGATTTCAGTTGTAGTGTTGCATTTTTTGCAACAGTAATTGTCTTGATGGCGATCTATGCCAGTTTACAGACAACTTTCAATCAGTTTCTGCTGCCACGCATAGAAGCTTTTCTATTGCGTTTCTCTGCTTTTCAAACGATGAAAAATTACAATGATACCGTTTCTGAGCCGGAAGCCACTACAATCAAAGATTCAAAACAGGCTACGCCTGATGTCATTGAGCCTGCTCCTACCACTGAAGAAGCAATTTCTGAACCTTCAGAATATGAAGTCATGCGAACCGACACTATCGCAAAACAGAATCGTGCTACTCAAACCAGATTGGAAAAGGTCCTCAGCTATACGAAGCAAACAATGGTCGCCTATATGAGTGAAGAAGATCTCAACCGTTTATGTGCATACATCGTAGAATATAGTTCAGGCGATACCTTACAAAAGATATCGCCTGTAAAGGTTGACTCTCAACTAAAAAGTATTGATATTATGCACTTTGGTTGGAATATAGGCAAAGCTTTTGGTATAAAGCGTATTCATACAGCTACATTTATTAAAAATGTCTTTGCCCACACTCTTTGCGATTTGGAGATTTCAACTATTGAGCGTAAAATGTCTAATACCGAATCAAAATGTAGAATTAAATTATACAAAAAATTATATGATTAATATTGATTTATATTCAAAACCACTTCATAGCGTAGTGTATTAAACACTTTAGCTAGCATTGCACCATTTTCTTTTGCAACAGCTATAGTATATTCGTCCTTATGTTTCTTAATCAGATTTATAATTTTGTCTTGCAAAACATCAGCCTTTAGTGATTCCGTCATCTGAGATAATTCGTTCTGCGTTTCAGATATTGCTTTATTAAGAATTTTTTCATTCAAATCTTCCAATGCTTTTCTAGCTAATTCTTTTGTTTCATTTGTTGCTTGAATAATATAGATACATTTTTCAAAATCTTCATTCTTCTTATAAATTCCTGATGCATCAATGCCAGGGAAAGGATACAATTTTATTGAGAATATTGAAGAACCAATGCTTGCATCAAATAGGTTTCCGTTGCTATTTGAACCTAGATTAAAAGATTGATTTTGATAATATATATTTAATATAAACAATGCTCCTAATGAACGTATAAAGTGTTTTAGATTTCCTTTTTTTAATGACTTTGCCCTATTATGTTTTACTGCTTGGTATGCCTTTTGCCAATCAGAAGAACTTGTACCTCTTTTATATGCTTTATGTAGTGGTGTTAAATATATATTATCATTTCCTTCCAAATATAATATTGGACTTGAAACCATAACTACTTTTTTGCTTAAACTCCATTTAGATTCCAATAGAGCCAAACAATCTGTATCAAAGTATAAATCTTTATCGTCTGGTTTTGTACCACCTTCTCTAAAATACAGTTCCTTAGATATAGATTCTATTTCAACAGTTGTACGAATTAATAAATCCGCAATCTTCATTGAATAAACATCAAGTTGACTATCGTCTATGTGAATAATCTCTGCTAAAGATAATAATTCACGCTCAAGTGACTTATATACATTCCAATACAAATTGTTCCCCATTTCTATCGCATTTTAGTATTTCTCTCCAAAGTTACTAAAATTCATCAGATAGAATGATTGATAATATACAATTTATCATCCCATATTTTATAGACATATATTCCCTCTTACGCACAATCTTCAAAAACTCATTCCAGAGAGAATAAAAATACATGACTTATTTTCATATACTCATCATCAATAATGACTAAGCAAAGTTATCTCACAGTTATATTCCGGTGATGTTTTTCACCATCAAAACACCAATTTCCTTTGCCAGCGAACAATTAAAAACGAGTACGTATGGCAAACGAACAAATCACTTTTGATAAGCTGCCGCAGGCGGTAGGTTATCTCACAGAACAGATGGAACAAATCCGTCAAATGGTAGCGGCACTGCAACCGCAGACATCTTCAGACAAGCATCGTCTTATTGAAATTGACGAAGCCTGTAAAATCACACGAAAGGCAAAGCCTACCATTTACACGCTTGCGCGTAAAGGACTGATTCCGGCTTACAAACGAGGAAAGAAACTCTACTTCTATGAAGATGAGTTGCTGCAATGGATTGAGTCCGGGCGCAAGCAGATGCAGGCAATATCGCTCCAGGAACAGGCAGCGGAGATAGTACATGGAGCGAAGCGCAAACCAAAGGGAGGTTATAACTTTTGATCTGCACGGCTATGGAAACCTCCAAATTAACAGCAGAAGGTATCATCGGCGAGGCTGTGCGCATCGGGGCCAAGATGTCCGGCGGTGAGTTCCCGATAGAAGTCTTTCCTATCAGGATTCAGCGTATCATCAGCAGTTTGCACGATTGTCAGGGCTATCCCGTGGATTATGTTGCTGCGGCTATCCTTGCAGCCATTGCCGTGGGGATTGGCAACTCCCATCTGGTGCAGGTAAAGCGCAACTGGCTGGAAAGTCCTATTCTGTACATGGCACTGATTGGACGCCCCGGAGCCAATAAGAGTCATCCGCTGAGTTTCGCTTTCCAGCCGTTTATTGAACACGACTATTGTCAGAATCAGGAGTATCAGAAGCTGTATGCCGAGTATGAACGCACTATGTCCATGAGCAAAAAGGAACGCATGGAAGCCGGTTTGGATGAGTTTCCGCAGGCTCCCGTGCGCAGACGCTTTCTTGTTTCGGATATCACTCCCGAAGGATTGAGCCTGATACATGCCCAGAATCCCAGAGGACTCTGCCTTTGGTCGGACGAGCTGTCGGCCTGGTTCAAGAATTTCAACCGCTATAATAACGGTTCGGAAGAACAGTTCTGGCTTTCGGTGTTCAATGCCAAGCCCACGATTTCAGACCGCAAGAGTACGCAAAGTTCCATTTTTATCAGACGTCCCTATATCTCTGTTATCGGTACCATCCAAAAGAAGATTCTGGGCGAACTGGTCAAGGGCGAGCGTTCGAGTAACGGTTTTATTGACCGTATTCTTTTCGTAATGCCTGAATCTGTCTTGAAAAGCAGATGGAACGACCGGGAAACTTCTGAAGAACTGGAAATCCAGTGGCAACAGATTATAGACAAGCTGATTGCTCAGGATTGTTCGCATGACGAGAATAATGAGTTGCAGCCTCAATGCCTGCCATTCGATGAAGAAGCCAAGCAACGGCTTTACGGTTGGCAGCATGAAAATGCCCGCCAATGTGATATGGAAACCAATGATGCTTTGGTCGGTATTTACTGCAAACTGGAAATCTACATTATCCGGTTTTGTCTGATTATCCAGCTTGCCCGATGGACTTGTGGAGAGTGCGACAAACGTACGATTGACCTTGAAAGCGTGAACCGTGCCATCCTGCTGACTGAATATTTTCGGACTACAGCTGTAAAAGTGCAGACTGCCGTCAGTCAGGAACAGTTGAGCGAATTGCACCGCAACATCTACCTGAATCTGCCTCAGAGATTTACAACGGCAGAAGGTATCGGCATTGCTGAAAGTTACGGGATGAAGGAACATGCTTTCAAGATGTTTCTAAAACGACACATCGGAACATTATTCAGAAAAGAGAATCATGGAGAATACAGTAAATAAACCTGTTACTATGCACATTTTCGCAACCGAGGGGTTTGTGAAGTTGCGAAAATGTGCATAGTAACATCCAAACAGAAAGAAAAATGAACTACAGATTCACATTAGAACCATACAAAGGTGTCAGCACCCGGCACACATGCCCGAACTGCCACCGCAAAAGTTGTTTCGCCAAATACATCGATACGGAAAAACAAATCAGTTTTCCCGATTATGTAGGGCGATGCAACCATGAACAGAAGTGCGGCTACAACTATACGCCCAAAATGTACTTTGACGAGAACCCGATGGCCAAAGAGCGATTGAGCGAAGAGTTTGCGCCGATGTCAAAGCCACGTATCAGTCTGCCTCCTGCGCCTTCATTCATTGAGCCGGAAATCATGAGGCAGTCCCTGAAACTGTATCACACGAACAAGCTGTTTCAGTTCCTGAGTTTCCATTTCGGGCAGGAGGCTACCGAAGAGCTGATGTTACGCTACCATGTGGGAACCTCGAAGCATTGGCCGGGAGCTACGGTCTTCTGGCAGGTGGATATTTCCGGACGGGTACGCACCGGAAAAGTGATGCTCTACAATCCTGAAAACGGAAGACGGATTAAAAAGCCGCACAACTACATCACGTGGGTACATTCCCTTCTGAAGAAAGAGAATTTCAATCTCCGGCAATGCCTGTTTGGTGAGCACCTTTTGTCCTCCGACCAGCAGCGTCCGGTTGCCCTTGTGGAGAGTGAGAAAAGCGCTTTGATATCCAGTTTCTATCTGCCGCAATATCTATGGATTGCTTCGGGCGGAAAAAATGGAGCGTTTAATCGGGATGCCATGAGCGTATTGAGAAACCGACGTGTTCTGCTTTTTCCCGACCTGGGTGCGACCGACTATTGGAACAGTAAAATGGAGATGATCCGGAGCCTGGGAATAGAGGTTTCTCTTTTCGATTTTATGGAAAGAAACGCAACAAAAGAAGAACGTAATGCGGGTTATGACATCGCCGATTTTCTGCTGAGAGAAGAGACAAAGGAAGCTATTCTTAATCGTCTTATCACGTTGAATCCGGCCTTGAAAACGCTGGTAGAGACTTTTGATTTACAGCTTGTCAATGTGGAGAAAGCACCGCTTTCAGCAACGGTTCAACATACTCGGAAAGGACTTTTCAAACGATGATTGTCAGATGTCTGATTCACTCCTTTTTCACTGGAGCAAGTTTATGCCGGTGTATTACATTTCCCGGCCACTTGCTCACCTCAAAAGAAGGTGAGACAGCTCCCGATGGTCACAATTATTAATCTCAAAAGCGAATATTATGGACAAGAAAAATACAGTTACAATCCGTCTTACAGACGAACAATTCGGCTGGCTCAGAGCACTCAGCCGACGCAGTAAACGCAGTCAAAGCGAAGTAGTGCGTTCACTCATCGAACACGGTACGGTACGTGAACGAATTACGAGAGAAAATCTTGACATCATCCGAAAACTGATCGGCGAAAGCACAAATCTGAACCAGCTTGCCAGACGAGCCAATGCTTACGGTTTTTATCGTGTGGCCGATGAATGCAGTACCGCCGTTCAACAGATTTCACAACTCATAAAACAGCTCAAGGATGATCGGTAAAATTGTCAAGGGTACATCGTTTTCCGGGTGCGTAAACTATGTGCTGAAAGAAGATAAATCGCGCCTGCTGAAAGCGGTTGGTGTCTACGGCTCGCCTGAAGAAATAGCGGAACAATTCGAGTTGCAGACTTTACTGAACGACAAGGTCAAGAACAAGGTCGGCCATATATCATTGAGCTTCTCCGCAGAGGACGGGGATCGCATCCGTGATGATGATGGGCTGATGCTAAAGATCGCCCATGACTATATGAAGCTGATGGGAATCGTGAGCACGCAATTCATCATCGCCCGGCATACCGACCGTGATCATCCGCATTGTCATATCGTTTACAACCGTGTGGATAATGACGGACGCACCATCAGCGACAAGAACGACCGCTACCGGAATGAAAAGGTCTGCAAGATGCTGACAGCCCGTTACCGTTTGCATTTTGCCGAAGGAAAAGAGCATGTCAATTTCATGCGGTTACGTCATCATGACAAGGTAAAGTATTTTATCTATCATGCCTTGAAACGAGAAGTTCCGAACGCACGAAGTTGGAGTGAACTGCGACTGGCCTTGCGGAGATATGGAATTGATACGCAATGGAAGCTAAGTCGCACGACCGGAGAGATGCAAGGTGTCAAGTTCACATGTGACCAACTGACCTTTAGCGGTTCCAAGATTGACCGCCAGTTCAGTTTCCTGAACATCGACCAGGAATTGAGATATAACGCTCTTTCTGCTACCATGAACCAGCGTCAGTCACAGGCAGAAACCATACGCGAGGAACCTCGGCATGAATATCAGCAGGAGAATCATTCCGGCATCAGTGTGGGATTGTTCACACCCTCTCCTACGGATTATGATACGGAGGAAGCGATACAGGCCAACCGGCTTAAAAAGAAGAAAAAGAAACCGAAACGCAAGCGAGGTTTCAGTCTATAATCAATTTTTTATTAACCATCAAAATTCAAATTATTATGAACTATTCCGATTTTATTTACGATTTCAATCTCTATTTGTGTGAGAGATTCGGTTACAGAAACTGCTGTTCCGTCATGCACAACGCCAACGGTATTTGTGTTTCTGTCCATGTAGGCGAAATGGATTTATACATCCGTTTCTGGGAATACAGTTGCGGCGTTGGCAGCATCCCCGACTGGAGCATTATCATCGTGCGCAGCAACTTCAAACGGAACCAGCAGGAAAACCTGAAAGACCTTGCCCGTTTCTTCAAGGAGTACGCCCCACGCTATGGTTACAAATACCTCTGCACCGAGGATGATGACTACAAGTATTATCAGACCCTTGGTCTGAAACTTATCCATAGAGGATTTTTCAGACAATATAATTATGGGTTGCCGTTGAAGGAGTTGGAGGTGTAACGTGGATTTCTTTATGAAGGAGAGGATTTTCCTCTCCTTTTTATCTTTTTATAGCATTATGTTTTATATCTTTGTAAAATAATAAAGGATTAAACAATGGACAAACCCATGAACCGAATAAAAGAGGTGCTTGAGGAAAAAGGCATCAAACAGACCTGGTTGGCAGAAAAACTCGGGAAAAGTTTTTGTATTGTCAATTCCTACGTCTGTAATCGCA
>OHJI01000681.1_pt1 | contig 11274 bp, 10 predicted proteins | sample 1568571 | NCBI WGS metagenome assembly OHJI01 (sample SAMEA3879583, study PRJEB24766) | human gut metagenome | biome: human-associated habitat; feature: feces | place: USA | collected 1985/1987
CCTACCTGCAAGAACGACTTTTCACGCATAGCGGATATTTCCGCCTCACGTTCCTGCAAGTCAGCCTGCACCTTGTGGTCCATCTGCTGGATAAGGGTTTGCAGTTGGCGGTTCAGTTCCGCATTGCGGCTGGCAAGGCTGTCGGCATATTCCGACAGACGATGGCTCTGGGCACGTTGTTGCGCTATCATATCACGGTTCAGTGTGTAGAGCATCGTGGTGGTCGTCGTCGGAGGTGCTTCCTGTTTCTTGCCGAACAACCCGAGAAAACCTTTCCTCCTCTGTTTCTTCGGCTCTTCCTGCCTGCTCGTTTGCACTATCACCGGCACCTGCTTGGCTATCCGGCGGTTGATGTCCGCCTGTTGTTCCAGAGCTTCCATGATGGCGCACAGCCGCTTTTCCTTGTCCTCCAGCAAGTGGCGCACGCTGTCTATGCGCACCGATTCGTAATGGCTCTTGAAGCGGCAAAGCATACTATCCACCGCCATCCGTTGCCGCCGGTATGCCGCCACATCCTTATCGTCCCATTCCAGCACCGACTCGCCCAAAAGTGACAACTCCACCACACCCACATACGCATCGTGTGTTTCCTTGCGGAAGCGGTTGATTTCACGGTTCTCCCGTTCCAGCAACTCCAAGTCGCGCCATTCTCCGAGCCACGTGCAGATGATGCCGCCCACCAGCAGGACTATCAACAGATAGCCTGCGGCAAGCAGCTTGCGGAAATGCTTGGTAGTGGTAACGAATTGTTCGCTCATTTGCTGTTTGTGTAAATACCGTTATTCAACATACGCATATAGGTCGTGGAACTTCGCAGGTTCATGGATGAGAATGGCGGCCATGCTACCGATGACCGCCACCAGAATTATATATCAGAATAGAATTCTACTCCTCAATGAAACAACCATTCTTCCCTTATTTACAATTGTTATAATTATTAAGGCATCTGACCACCGGCGATAGGTGGAATTTCTGTTAGTATGGGATTTCTCGGGATTGAGTTAAAAATTCTTTGGCCACGTATGGCTTGACTTGGAGGAGCGTTTTCATTTACATCAAGCCGATAACATCTATCGTTAAATGTTATAATTCCCCAAATACCAATGGTTCCTGGGATTCTCGCCAATCCTTCAGTAGGTTTAAAAAGAACAACATTATCTATTATTTGATTTTTAACCGCCCGATTCCATGATGTTTTAATACTATTGTTAGGCGTTGGAATATGAGCAACATACCTAATGCCATTGTGCCTAAAACTGGCCATATAACACCCCGAAAAACCTGAACTTAAAGTATCTATGCCATTTGAAGCAACGACTGCTATTCCATCCGCAATATATATGACACAGGCATAGTCTAATCTAAGAAAACGATAGTTACGGGTATATCCTTTTATTTGAAATGTCAAATTACTTTGCGTGACAATCGGAAGGGTCAAACCTACATTATAAATATTTTGATAATGAAACCGTGCAATATTTGTCATTACTGCTCGACTGTTTGGCAATCTTAATGCTTGAATCAAATTCATATATTTACTTACTGTTACTTTCGTTTGTTATAGGCTCGATACATGATGCCATTATATCCATCAGTTTAGACAGACCTTCGGTCTGCGGCTGCTGACTGGCTGTCACATGTATCTGGTATTTTGCCGTTTGGTTGGTCATGCGGGTGTTCTCACGGGCGGTCGTTACTTTGCCGCTGATTTCTGCGCTTATTAACCAACTCTTCCCGGAAACTTTTGTTTCTACTTTGGCATTAATAGTGCTTTTTACATTTGAGGTATCAGTAACCTCCATCTGGAAATCTACATCCACGCGGTCTATAAGCAGAGAAGGAATAGGCACCAATCCTATAAACGGAGCCTTGACACTTTGTGACATTGTTGTCATTTTTCCATCCTGCTGTATCGGTCTTTCGACATCGAATTCCAATATACGCGCTTTATTGCCGCTTTTACCATCAAATGCAATTTGCTGGTAGAAATTCCATGCTGTCGCTGCCAATTCCTGTTGTGCTTCGGCTGCTGCAATAAGTGGAGCTGCAATAAGTTCCCGCATGGGAAGCCCCTTGAATTTGTCAGTCACGTTTGAATCTGCTTTAAGAACTGGAGAAGTTTCTCTGTTTTGAGTCTCTTCCAATGCAGCGGAGATAATTTCTTTCGCCTGTCCGCTTACATTTTCATTCAAGTTTTCCGCATTTTCTTGTTGCCCTTGGTTTAATATTTCTTCTGCTATAACATTTGAATTTTAAAGTTATTAGATGTTTTTTACAAAATCGTCAATGATTCGGGAAATACTCTCCGGAGTCTCCTGAACCTTAAAATTGACGCAAACCTCCATGACATCATCCGCATCCGGTTTTATGTTGCTCATCTGCATCTGGAGATTGGCTCTTTGTGGGCTGGATAACAATAAGTTGTTTTCCGGAATCTGTGATTCCACGCTTCCGACCTTCGCCTTGAACTTTATCTGCACATTATCCATCGCAAGATAATGATGGGATATCAAGGCTATAAGTGGAATATCAATAGTCTTGTCTCCAACCATGATTTTTTTCGATTGGAACGTATTTGCGTTATTTGCATTTGTTCCTTCAAAAAGTCTGGTCAGATTTTGTATCTGATGATTCTGCAATGTATCTTGTGCACAGTTTACGGCGTATTGCAAACCATTCATAATATCAGAGAATGAATTGGTTTGAACACTGTCCGGCTCATCGTCATTATTTTTCTTGTCTCTGTGAAAAAGTCCCATGTTTTTAATTTAATTACTTGATTTGTTGCCTTTAATGAGCACCAATCTTGGCAATGTCCGGCTTACAGCTTCCATATTTACACTGGAGTCTATATTATTATTAACAATGCCTTGATGCCAAAACCTATATGGTGGATTCTCCGTGTGTTCCATCACGTCCTCCTTTTTTTATTGGGGTTATACTTCGGTTAATGTTCGTTGCGGGCGGAACATTTCCGCCCGCAACGGCTTACTGCTTCCTCAAGGTAGGCAATGCTCCTTTAAGTTCGTAACGCCACTCTGAGCCTGCGTTCTGCAAGGCGGTGTTCATGGCATCAACGGCTTTCTGCCAGGTAACGTCAGTGCCGTCCACCTTCGTGGCTTTGCTGCCAATCTTATCGTAGCCGATGCCTTGTTCATGATTGTTCTTCCAATAGCAGGCGGTCACGGTGGTGTAGTTATTTCCCAAAAAGCCGCCGATATGTACATAGCCAGTGCTACTACCCGTACTGGTTACGTTGCCCGTGGCATAGCAGGCAAGGAGGCTGCTTCCTGCGTTCATTCCCACCAGACTGCCGCCAGCGATATTCTTTGCGGGGGCCATTTCTATGATCACGTTGCCCGTGGCATAGCAAGCGGTCAGGGTGGCACTCGAATTCGTCTGACCTGCCACGCCGCCGACATCGACCATTCCCTTCACTGTGGCAGAGGAACTGCATCCGGTGATGGAACCGCCTATTTGAACACCCACCACACCGCCGACATACACCGTGCCGCTGACGCTGCCCGACACCGAGCAGTTTTCAATGGTGCCCCAGCTAGTTCCTACCACGCCGCCAATACTGCCGCCATATATTTGATTGCTTGTTATCTGTACGCCCTCCATCACCACGTTCTTCACCGTACCAGCTCTATTGAGCCAGCCGAACAGACCCGCATATTCGTCATTTGTCGTAAAGGTCAGCCCCGTGATGGTATGGCCGCCACCGTCGAAGGTGCCTTTGTATGAGTTGTCGTAGTCTGTGCCTATCGGCGTCCAGTCTTTGCCTGTGAGGTCAATGTTTTTGTCGAGGGTAATGTTAATGTCGGTCTTACCTCCGTTCACTAATTCGGCTATATTCATCAGACCATCGGCGGAGGTCACGGTGTAGCTGCCGTCGCTCTCTATGGTATAGCCATTTGCCGCAGCGAGGGAGACGGTGTAGGTATATTCACCGCCCGCCTGCCAGTCGGTGGCATTCTTCATCTTATAAACGAAGGTCTTGCCGTCAGTAAGGGTGCAGGTAATGAAGGTCGTGCCAGCTGCCACACTTTGCGGGGCTACGATGGCGGTGTAGGTGTTGCTGCCCTTGTCATACGGGACGATTATATCCGGGTTGTCGCCTTCGGTGGAGAGATCCGTCAGCTGCACGGATGCCAGCCCCTCGGTGTAGTCCGTCAGAACGATGGTCACCCGCGCCGTGCGGTGGGTGAAGCGGAGCGTGGGGCTACCGTAGGTCACCGTCTGTCCGTCGGCTACGATGAGGTCGCTGCCCTCGAAGTCTTTCCGGGCACTTTGGTTGGCTTTTACCTTCACAGCAGAAGGGGTTGTCTCGCCCTCGGTGTAGGGCCACCACGCTGTGACGGTGATGTCGTTGTGGTTGGTCCAGTAGTACGGGTCGGTGGAGGTCAGCGTGGCGCTGGTGGGGTCGGCGGTGGAGGGCGTCACGTTGTACGTCTTCACCATGCCGTCCATCATGACTGCCACGCTCTGCACACCCGTCCAATTGCCATCCGCTGGGGCACGGGTGCCGGCGGTGGCTGTCGCGGCGGGGTTCAGCCCCGTGGCGGTGAAGACGATGGGTGTGCCTTCCGCCCCTTCTGGTAGGAAGCCCGCTTCGTCCTGTGTGCAGGCGGCAAGGCCGAGCAGCAGGGCGATGGCTGCGGATATATGGATGGTTGTTCGTTTCATGATGCGTGTTGTTTAGGGGTTGTTATTGTTTCTTTTGCAGTACGGGCAGACCGTCTGTGCCGAGTGCCCACTGGTAGTCATTGTCGGTGAGGGCGATGTTCATGCCGTCGACGGCTGTCTGCCATTTCACGGTCGCGCCGTCCACCTTCGTGGCATCTACCGTTCCTCCAAAATTACGGAATTCTCCTCGCTCGGCATTGCCTCCCCAATAACAGGAAGTTATAGTATTGTAGTTGAAACGCACTATAGCTCCAGATTCATAATCTTTCAATGTGCCGTCAAACCAGCAAGCTGTGATACTGCCATAATTTAAATCGGCTATACCACAAGTTCTACCATATGCAGAAATTTTTCCCGTCACAGAGCAGGCAATGATTTGACCATTATTTTGATCCACTATTCCAGCTGCTGATCCATTATTGCCATATAGATTCACATCTATGAGTTGTAGGTTCTTTATCACACCACGTAAATTTAATAACCCAAAAAGTTCAGTAGTCGCTGCTGAAAAGTTTAATCCCGTAATGCGGTGTCCCTGCCCATTAAAGACGCCGGAGTAACCTGGCCATGTGCCTATCTGTGTCCAATCCTTACCCGTCAGGTCGATGTCGGCGGTGAGGGTGCAATTTATCGATTCGTCCTTTTGTGCGGCTTTGTTCCATGCCAGCAGGCCGTCAGCGTTATAGACCATGTAACTGCCGTCGTTCTGTATAGAATAGCCTAAATCCTCAGCCTCGCCGCTTTCGCCGCCACCGTCAGCCCAGTCACCGATGGTGCAACCCTCTAACGTCAAGCCGGTGGCGTTCACCTTGACGGTGTATTTATAGCGGTTGCCAGCCTCTAATACGACGTTGTTCTGCGGACGGAAGTAGAAGGTGCCGCCGCCGAGTTCCACCTTGACGAACGGCTTGCCTGCCGCAACGGTCTGCGGGGCGGTCAGTGCCTCGTAGGTGTTGCCGCTTGCGTTGTAGGTCTTGATGGCAGTCGGGTTGCCGTTATCGGCGGACAGGCTCACGAGGATCACCGTGGCACCGGCGACGCTCGTGAATCCCGTGCCGGGCTTCAGTTCGATAGTCACGCGTGCCGTGCGGTGGGTAAATTCAAGAGTCGGGTTGTTAAATTCCACCTTCCGGTTCTCAGCAGAGATGAAGTCGCTGTTCTGGAAGTCAGCCAATTTGCTTTGGTCTTCGGCCACCTTCACGGCAGGCATCTGTGTGATGTCGGCATTGTTGAAGGGCCACCATGCCGATACGGTAATCGGGTCGCGGCTGGTCCAGTAGTACGGGTCGTTCTCGCGTGAAAGCGTGGCACTCTTGAAATCGGTAGAAGCCGTTACGGTGTATTCCTTTACCGCATCGCCCATCTTGAGTGCCACGGAAGTGACGCCCTGCCAGTCGCCGTCCACAGAGGCACGGGTGGAAGGGGCTGCCAGCGGCGTTGCTTCTACGGACAATCCGGTGGCACGGATGACGACGGGGTATTCACCTTCGGGCAGACGGTTATCGCCAGCAAGTTCGTCCTGCGTGCAGGCGGCGAGGGCGAACAGCAGTGCGGTGGCTGCGGGGATAAAAATTCTATGTCTCATAATTCTTCATTCTAATCGATTAATTATTAAAATCCTACAGGTCAGCACCCACATCTCCACCGTCTATATCGTTCCACTTTGCAATGGTGGCTTCGCTGACTTCAAGGACTTTGTTGCGTACCTTGACGGTATAGGTATAGTTGTTGCCCGCCTGCAGTGCGCCTTCGGGCATGGTGAGTGTGGCATGATATTCCTGACCTTTGTAATTCACAACCAACGGCAGGGATGCAACTGTCTGCGGGAAGAGGATGATCGATGACGTGAGATTGCCGTCTGCCAGATTCATGGTCAGTTCTCCGGTCTGTGCCCCGTTGTCTGCGGTGGCAATACCGTCGGCCGTGTTGAACGTACCGGTGAGTAACAATCCGTCCAGCGTGTAACGTTCAGGCTTGACCACGCTGAAATTCACGCCGTCGCCCGCCTCGAAGGTAAGGGTTATCTGGCTCATGCGGTGGTGGAAGGAGTTGTCTTCACCGCCTTTGGCGGTTTTGTCGGTGAAGCTTACTACCGGGTTGTTTTTGTCTCCCGTGGCTCCTGAAGCAAAGAGGAAGTCGATGGCAGGCTGGTTTTGCTGCGCCGTGGCATCGGTCGTGGCTGTGAGGATGCCTCCCACCGCGTTGTACGGATAGTAGGCGCGGAAAGTATGGGTCTTTGTATCTTCGATATAGATAACCTTTCCTTCTGCCTCAAATTTCCCGTTTTTCAGGATGAAAGGCACGTTGCCGTACTGGGAATCGTTGCCGATGTCGGTGATGCCGATACGGTCGCCGCCAGTCCAGGTGGTTCCGCTGGCGCGGGTGGCGGGGGCGATGTTGGCGGTAAACTGGGCGGCCACGGGGTCACCGTTCAGGTTCTCGTTGTCGTTGTTGCAGGCTACCAGTGCGAGGGCGAGCATCGCAAGTGCAAAAAATCTTGTCTTCATTATATTCTGTTATTATATTAGTTAAATTCCATTTCAATAATTGCTGCACCTTAGCAAAATCAAAGCAAGCTTTGCTTCTGCGTTCGGTTTGCTAATTATTTACAAATCGGCATTTACATCATCACCTTTCACTTCTTCCCAGCCGTTGATTTCGACTCCGTCCACTTCCATGCCTTCGGGAGTCTCAACCAGCGTTCCGCCGAGGGTCAGCGATTCGCCCTTTCCGGTGTTGAACTCCTTGAGGGCTTCCGTAAGGTCGCTTTTCAGCGTGGTGGGGGTCGGGTTGCCGTCCGCATAGCGGATTTCACCCGTCAGCAGTTGTTCCGTGCCGGTCACACCCAGCAACCGCACCGTGGCTTTCCACTTGCCGGCATCGTCACCTTCGGTTATCTTGGTGAAGGGCAGCACGACGTTTGAAGCGGCTCCGTAGGTATCGGTAGCGAAGTCGAGTGTTCCGGCTGCACCCGTCAGATGGGCAACAATCTCCGTGATGCGTCCGGCGGCATCACCCGTCGGTTTGATGATGAGCGTCAGTTCGCGTACCTGCTGCTTCATTGCGGCGGTCAGCGGATAGTCCTTGTCTTTCTCGATGGTCACCTGTTCCGTATAGGTGAAGAACCATCCCGGGGCATTGTTCACAAAGGCATCCGTGCCTGCCCGGGTTCCCGTGGCTGCGGCAATGGTGGCTGTGGTGCCGTTCACCGTGATTCCTTCAGCCGGGTTCCACACCGCAAGGGTGTAGCTGCCCGGAGCAAACAGATGGTTGGGGGCATGGGTGGCGGAAGTCTCCGTACCCGTATAGTCACCCATGGTGACCGTCCATGTGGCAGGTATGTCGATACCCTCACCGCGGGCCGACCAGTCGGCTGTCACCGCAATCTTCCCGTAGTCGGGATGCGGCGTGTCATAAAGCGTGTCCTTCACGCAGGAAGAGAGCAGCACGGCGGCTGCCATTCCCATCATATTTATATATTGTTTTGCTTTCATATTCTATTCCTCCGTGTTAGAATAACTTCCATACCAATGTCACACCGGCATTGATGGGACCACACCAATCTTTTGTCTCGTTGCCGCGGCGTACACGCACGCCGTCGATGACTTCATATTTTTCGAAATCGGCATTCAGGTAGCCCAAACCGAGGTTGAAATCAAGAGCCAGTGCCTTGTTCAGCCGCAGCTGATAGCCGGCGGTGATGCCGCCACCCATCAGGTCGCCCTGCTTGCCTGTTTCGGAAAGCTTGTAGTTGAACTGTCCGGCCTTGAACATCGCGCCCAGATACCAGGCTTTCTTCTCACCCATATAGTAACGCACTTCCGGAGCCACTTCCCAGAGTGCATAGCGGCGGTCTTTGTCACTCCAGCTCCAAGAAGTCCACGAGCCGTTTACGGCAATGCCCCACGATGGGCAGATGCGCCATTCAAGTCCTAAATCTGGTGTCAAGGTAGCCCAGCGCAGCAGGTTGGCACGCAGGGAGAGATGATAATCAGTTGTGATTTTGGTTTCCGACGGCGTGTCGGCAAGTGTATTTTGTTGAGCGGCTTTCTCGGCTTCTGCCTTTTCAGCGGCAAGTCGGGCTTCTTCCGCCTTGCGCTGCTCTTCGGCACGCCGTTCCTGCTCGGCACGCTTCTCGGTTTCTAAGCGTTCGGCTTCCGCCTTGCGTCGTGCTTCTGCTTCCGCATCCGTCACGGCTGTTTCTTTTACTGGTACCGTCAGGCGCACGATTACAAAATCACCCCCTGTCGCATGATTGTGGGTTATGAAGTTTTCTTCCTTGATTTTCGCGCGTGTAATCAGTTCTGATTTTACTCGATTGGCACGGATCTTCGCCGTGGCAAGGTTCTCGGCTTCACTGTCAAGCGAATTGCAGTAACCGTCAACCAGTAGCGGCAGTTTGCCGTCAAGAATTGTTGCTTTGTTGTTTTCGATACATTCCAACAGGCGGGCAAGTTCCGTGTCATTGCCATTCCAAGGCACGTAGAACATGTCCTTCTGCGGAACGAACCGGAAGGTGTAGGTCGTGTCTGCTTTCTGCTGCGCAATGACAGGAAAAGTTACCGTCATCAGCCACAGAAACAGGGTGAGAAAAGTGATTTTTCTGCTCATATAAACTTGAATTTATTATCTTTGTCTTCTCCAAAGGTAATAAATGCCATTCAGCGCCCAAAATATTACAAAAACTTTTTCTGTTGAAATACAGCGTTTTATAAAAATTGTCGTTTGAGCACTTTTCAAATTGTCGTTTGAGCACTTTTTTTGTCGAATTAGCACTTTTTTGTCGCTTGAGCACTTTTTGAAAATGAGCTTCTGAGACCTTTTTCATCGGCTTTTTACCACACAAATTATTCCAGATTTGCTTTTTTCCACTTGCCAGGCGTACATCCTTCCTTCTCTGTAAATGATTTGATAAAGTTACTGCGGGAAAGAAAACCGGAAGACTCAGCCAGCTTCTGTATATTGATTTCCGGATGCTCCTTCAGTATGTTTTTCGCATACTCCAACCGGAGACCGGTTATCCATTCGCGGAATGTCATTTTATACGTAGTCTTGATATAAGCGGAAAGATAGGTACGGTTCGTATGAAGTATTTCGGACAGTTCTTTTATGGTAAGTCCCTGCTGGACATAGCCGTCTGTCTTTATCCAGTTGGCCACTTTCTCTATAATTTCTGTATAGGACACTGGAACTTCTTTCTCAGAAACTATTTTAGGTTCTGTTTCTGTATCTGTCAGAAGTTCTTCTTCAGACTGTATATCTTGCTCAAAAGCATTTTCCACCTGTTCATAGAACAGCAGGTAGTTCTGATAGCTGTAGAAAAGATAGCTGTAGAACGGTATTGACGACAAAATCCAGATAAAAACATATTTGTCTGGCAGAAATGTCAGCAATCCGCATCCGACACCGAAGATAACAGCCCAATAAGTGAATATGGAAAGCCATTCGATATATGTACCTATATCATCCGCCTGAGTTTCATTGAAAATCCGAATGGCTCTACGGTATGCAATTATGACTCTGCGAGCTAAAACGACTCCAAAAACGACTAACCATACAGCTAAAGCAAATAAAGAGAATTTTTGCATGATTCCGCTTGGCAACAGGAACAACACAACTCCGGAAAGAGTTGAAAATATAATCCATAAAATGATATGTGTCCACACACGCCGTTTGGTAATGTAAAAACGATCAAGCAACATTATCAATGCCGAACTGAACAGAGAATAGCACAGGAAGTATGTGGACATGTTCATCAATATGGCAGAATCCGCATTTTTGAATCGGATACCAAAGAAGAAATGTACCGAATAATTTGCCGAAAGCAGCAGCATAGCTATACCCATAATCTGTCGGGAGCGGAGATAATTCTTGAAAATTTTCTTTTCAGGAGTCTTTGCAAACAAAAAATAAAAGCCGAAGAATAACATCAACGGCAGTGCGGTATAAAGTGAAAAACTGTATATAGATGGCTCCATTGTTATGCTTATTTGATTTTGATACAAAGTTACGTCTTTTTCTTCACAAATAGACACATAATCTATGATTTAACGTTATAGATTCGGTCATATTAGATTGAAAAATTATTAGAATTAAAGCCAGTGGTGAAAAAATCAACCACTGGCTTTTTCTGTCAAGACTTCGATATTAAAGTTTTACACCTTTGGATTCCGATAAACCGGGTCTCCCTATAATTAAATGACTGCGTACAAAGTCCACGTGCGGGCTTTCCGGCTGTTGTTCCGTCTGTTTTTTCTCGTTGCCTTGCCGGTTCTCTTCCGTGTTTTCCTGAGCCGGAGCCAGCTCAAGCTGTATCTTGCGGTCCAGTGCGGCGAGTTCGGACTTCAGCTGTTTCAGCTCGTCCTCCTTCTTCCACACCTTGCCCGCTATCTCCTGCAACTGCGGAATCTCCTTTTCCAGCACTTCGTTCTTAGACTTGTACTGGTCGATGATGGTCGGAATCCTCTCCAATGCGTTCAGAAAGTTTCGTGCGGCAGCAATCGGGTCTGCCATCGCCAGATGCCCGTTGTTGTAGGTGTACTTGTAGTTGCCCTCCACCACGAAGCGGTTGTCGGTGAACTCCAG
>OHJI01000685.1_pt1 | contig 11193 bp, 13 predicted proteins | sample 1568571 | NCBI WGS metagenome assembly OHJI01 (sample SAMEA3879583, study PRJEB24766) | human gut metagenome | biome: human-associated habitat; feature: feces | place: USA | collected 1985/1987
AATAGGAATGTTTGCGGGGTTAAAAAATGAATAGCAAACAATTTGAAACAGCTAAAATGTGCCTGCATGTGGTAACGCCTATAAATATTGCGGACGGAGTAACCTTAAGAGCTAAGGATTACTTATATGACACGCGTCAGCGCAGGGTTTATTTCTTAAACTTGCATGCCTGGCATTGGTTTGTTTATAAGCATAAGCTGTTGGATAAATACGAAAAATATATTTCTAATTTCAAAGATAGGAAAAGTTTGCTGGAATGGCTACAGGAACAGGGATACGGCTTAGAGAATTTACAAGACGTTATCAGTTCAGAGGCACAGGCTGACGCAAGCTTAGTTGATGCGGAGAAGAAAACCCTGCATGATATCAACCGCCATATCCGGCATGGTGACGGAACACCGTTTATTCCTGGCAGCAGTATAAAGGGTGTGTTCAGAACGGCGGTTCTGTATAAGCTGCTGCAAAAGCGACAGGATATCAAGAGCAAATATTGGCGTCAGATTCAGGGAAAGATTAGCAATAATTACCTTAATCCCAAAAGAGATTTTGATGGTTTAGCTAAAGATTTAGAAAGCGAATTGCTGTATACGCTACGCCTGGAAGATGATAAAGAGCGCAATATCAGCAACAAGAAAGCAGTTTGCAGCGCAATGCGTGGTTTACAGGTTAGTGATACTTATGCAAGCCGGAATATGCAGACAGCTATTTTGCAAAAAGTTGATGGCGGATTTGACAAGTTTGGTAAGGCTTCTCCCAAAAAACTTCCGATTTTCAGAGAATGCATGCTTCCCGAAGCAGAGTTGTTCTTTGATGTAAAGATTGAAAAGGCTGTTATGAACACTATTGGCATTAACAGCGTTGACGATTTGTTGAAGGCAACGTACAGCTTTTTTGCGGCGGTGACAGATTTGCTGCAACAGGCGTTTGAAAAAGAGTATCAGGAAGCATTTCAAGGTGTAGCAGCCGGCAATATGTTTCTTGGCGGTAATACAGGCTTTTTGAGTAAAACTCTTTTAGCTATGTTGGCTCCGGATAAAGATACTGCTAAAAATACTATCAAGGTATTACTGGACAAAAGCTTTAAAAATCACAAGCATTTACTGCGCGATAAGATTATTGCACCACGTACTCTTAAATGTACAAATTATAACGGTAAGCTGATGCTGATGGGAGTTGCGGAGGTGCGCAAAGTATGATTCATTCATTGGAAATAAAGTTAGCTGCTCCGGCAGGTGCAAAGCTTACGCAGTCTGCCTGCTCATTGCTGCACGGCGTGCTGATGGAGCATATTGACAGCACATATGCAGAGCTTTTGCATCAACAGAGCTTGCGTCCGTATAGCCAGTATCTTTATTTTGATAAGGAACGTGACAGTGTTTACTGGCGCTTGACGGCGCTGAATAAGCAAGCAGATGATGAGTTATTGGGAGCAGCATTTTCGCTACCGGCGACTGTTTATCTGAAGAAAAAACAGATGGAAGTACAGCTTGTGAGCAAGGAATATCTGAAGGAAACCAGCTATGCTGAAATTGCAGAAAAATGCTTTGCACAGCCGTTAGCAGGAAAATATTTAAGCTGCAGCTTTTTGACATCCTGCAGTTTTAAGAGCGAAGGGCAATATGTAATTTTCCCTCAACCGCAATTTCTGCTTGGCAGTCTTGTAAAGCGCTGGAACAGCTTTGCTGATAAGGAAAGATTGGATGCGCTTGGATTAGCACAAGACTTGGCACAGGAAACATACGTTGCTGATTATAAACTTAGCTTGCACTCCTTTAGTGTAGATGGCGCACGTATACCGGCATTTAGAGGCTTATATGTGTTAGGCATGAAAAATAATGTGATGTGCAACAGGATTATCGCTATGTTGGGTGAATATGCTAATTATAGCGGTATTGGAATTAAGACTGCCTTGGGAATGGGAGCTGTTAAAACATCATTGAATGAAAGATTTTGAGTGAAACTGCGCCGCACCGCTTGCAGAGTGGATTTGGAGGGTGTGAGGCAGGTTGTTTTTAGGGCAAGTGGTCTGTTGGTAAGGTCTGCGCCGCAAATGGTGGGAGCAGGCCTTATGACAGGCGGACTTGCAGGGACAGGATTTCAGAGATAACCCCAATTTAGGGGACGGAAACTTTCTGCGTTCATGCATTCTTCTTTGCAGTATCTATTTCAGAGATAACCCCAATTTAGGGGACGGAAACTGATAACCTGCTAGTTTACACAAATTGATTATTAATATTTCAGAGATAACCCCAATTTAGGGGACGGAAATCACAAGTAATTCCTCCCGATTCTCTCCATCCACTCGATTTCAGAGATAACCCCAACTTAGGGGACGGAAACATGAAATCCAGTGCAGGTTACTTTAATATCGCTAAGATTTCAGAGATAACCTCAAATTAGGGGACGGAAACAAGTCGACGGGCAGGAACTCATTTAAGTAGATACGGCATTTCAGAGATAACCCCAAATTAGGGGACGGAAACGTTGACTACTTTAACATATTGGCGTTCCTGCGGATTTTAGAGATAACCCCAAATGAGGGGACGGAAACTAATACAGGAGTTCTCATTCCTTCGGGAACTCTTCGGTTTTAGAGATAGCCCCAAATTAGGGGACGGAAACCAACCATCCTCGTGGATAGTAATAACTTTAGACATGAAAAATTTTAGAGATAGCCCCAATTAGGGGACGGAAACCGGCATCTTCTAACAATGTAGCAGAGTAAAGCATTTTAGATATAGCCCCAAATTAGGGGACGTAACAAGCCTCCCCTTCCAGGGGAGGTGTCTGCGAAAGCAGACGGAGGGGTTCTGTAAGACGTAAAGGAAGAACAATACTTATGGATCATCAAGAAGATTTGTTATGACATGTTGGAAAAATTAACTTTGTAAAAGGAGCAATATGAGTACGAAAATTTTATATAATGGTCAAAATAAAGAAAATGCTCGATACTTAAGAAAAAATATGACCAGACAAGAACGAAAAATATGGTATGATTTTCTTAGAAACCATAAATATAAGTGGTATAGACAAAGAAGAATAGGAAATTATATAGTTGATTTTTATTGTGATAAACTTCATTTGGTGATAGAGATAGATGGCGGGCAGCATTATGAAGAAAGGCAGAAAGCGTATGACGAAGAAAGAACAAAAATGTTAAATAACAATGGGATAGAGGTAATAAGAATAGCAAATAATGAAGTTGACAGGAATTTTTTAGGAGTGTGTCAGTATTTAGAGCTTCGAATAGAAAATATGCAGTGATGTGCAAACCCCTCAGGCGCCAAAGGCGCCAGCTCCCCTGCAAGGGGAGCCTCAATAATAAGCTGAAGTTTTCAGAGATAACCCCAAATTAGGGGACGGAAACTCTTTAATCTGTTCGCATTGCTTCTCCCACTCGCCAGTTTCAGAGGTAACCCCAAATTAGGGGACGGAAACATTTTATTTTGCAGTCGACTCGTAGTGCGGGAATAATATTTTAGAGATAGCCCCAAATTAGGGGACGGAAACGTAGCAATAATTGCTATATCCTTTTTATTCATGTTTCAGAGATAGCCCCAAATAAGGGGACGGAAAATCACAGTTTTCACATCTGAATACCATTTTTTCCATAATATTTCAGAGATAGCCCCAAATAAGGGGACGGATTGAAAAATGCTACGAGAAAACAGTATTTTGATTGATGAAGCAGTCGATTCCTTGCGAGTATATGTATTGGATGATATTATAGATGTATATACTTGGGGAATTGGCGAGCGTAAGGAAACAGACTGCGTTATTTTGTAAATGGGAGATGAGCGAATGAGCATTTTATATACACCTGCCGGTGATACGGATCCTATCAGAGATTGCTATGATGGTGCCATGCTGCACATAATCAGAACATATAGGCCGCAATACGTGCGGATATTCTTAAGCGCGGAAATGTCTGCAAAAGAAAAAAACAGGCATATATACTCTAAAGCGATTGAGTATAATGTGCCTGAGTGCAAATTTGATTTTATTTATACTGATATAGTTAATGTACAGCTTATGGAAGAATTGGTGCCTTTGGCAGAAGGCTTTCTTGAACTGCGAAAGGAGTTTCCAGAAGAAGAAATTTTGCTGAATTTAAGCTCAGGTACACCGCAAATGAAAACGGTGATGAGCTTTTTAGCCACGGATTTTGAAAACGTTCGTGCCATTCAGGTAGATTCGCCGCAAAGGGCATCCAATAGAACAGCGCATGCAACGCAGGATAACGAAGATATCGATGTTGTAATAGAAAACAATTTTGATAATGTTCCTGATTATACGTGTCGTTGCCATGAAGCGCCGCTTTCTCTTTTGCGTCGTTACAGTATACGCCACCAATTGATTAGTTTGATTAATAATTATGAATATAGAGCAGCGTTGACCATGTATAACAAGAATAAAGCAATGTTTGTTGAAGAAACCGGTAAATTGCTACGGCATGCGGATTTGCGTTCCAAGCTGCTGATAAATGAAGCATTTAAGGGGATGGGTAAGGAAAATATTTATAATAATAATTCCGTGAAAAAATTGAATGAATTTTTGATGGTTATGGAATTACACCAGAGGAAGGGTGAATTGGCAGAATTCATTCCTAAACTGACACCATTTTTGTATGAGTTGCTACTTTATTATTTCGAAAATCATGTTGCGCTTAAACTGGAGCGCTTTTGTTACAGCAAAAGAAATAATAATAGCAGTTGGAAAATAAGCACGGAGAAGCTGAGAAAAGAAGCGCCGGATGTATTTACTTATCTGAATTATTATTTTCGTCAAGGATTTAGGGATACGGAGCTTTCCTTTTCTAACATGCTGCTAATTTTGGAGTCTTTAAAATCTGTAAAAACAGAACTTATGGGAGAATTACAGATTCTTCGAGAGGTAGAGAAAAATCAGCGGAATAAAATAGCGCATACTATTTTAACTGATGTTACGGAAGAAAATTTGCAGGCTATAGAGCCTAAGCTGAGTTCCTATCAAATTATTCAGCATCTACGTAAGGCTTTTTTGTTGATTATGGAAGGAGAATACATCTGCAAACGTAATGTATATGATGATTTAAACAGGAGAATTGTTGACAGCTTAAATGAATTTAATAAATAGAATATAGTGCCTTCGCTTACAATACCGTCCGCATGTGAAAACTACGGACGGTATTTTTCTCATTTCTGTAACTTTTTTAACACGGATTTTACCGCAAGCTTACTTTGGATTTTACATTCATCCGTTATAATAAAAGCACGTTGTAGAGATGACAACAATAATTTTTGTGGAATATCAGTAAACGGAGGAATGGAAATGAAACTGAAAAAAGTTTTGGCAGCAGCAATGATTTCCCTGCTGGCAACTACTGCACTTGTTGGCTGCGGTAGCGATAAGAAAAATGCTGACACCGGCAAAAAGGTGCAGATTGAATACTGGCACGTTGCTGCTGAGAGCTTTGGCGGCGCAACCGTAAAAGAATTGGTTGCTGACTTCAACAAAACTCACCCGAACATTGAAGTAGTAGAAAAATATAACCCGGATATGTACAAAGGATTGACGCAAAATCTGCAGGCTGCTATGGCTTCCGGCAAGAATCCTGACGTAGTACAAATGGGTTATTCCTTCCTGAACTACGCTGCTGAAAACTTTAAATACACCGATTTGAACGAAGCATTTAAAGCTGCCGGCGATGAAAACTTTATGAAAGACAATTATCTGCCGAACGTACTGCAGCTGGCACAAACCGAAGACGGCAAGCAAATCGGTCTGCCGTATTCCGTAAGCGTTCCGGTACTCTTCTACAATCCAGAAATTTTTGAAAAAGCTGGGCTTGATCCGCAAAACCCGCCTAAAACTTGGGAAGAGGTTAGTAAAGCAGCTAAACAAATTAAAGATAAAACCGGCAACATGGGCTTCTTCATGCAGGAATATGCCGACAACTGGACTCAGCAGGCTCTGATTGAATCCAACGGCGGCCAAATGCTGACCAAGGTTGACGGCAAGGTTAAAGCCGGTTTTGATACTCCGGAATCTGCTGCAGCTTATCAGGTTGTAGCTGATATGGTTAAAAACGGCAGCGGTCTGCATGCTACCAACGAAGAAGGCTTCCAGGCTTATCTGAGTGGTAAGCTGGGCATGGTTTGCACCACCATCGGTAAACGTGCTAACTTCGAAAAGGGCGCTAAGTTCAAAGTTATGGCTTCTCCGTTCCCTGCTTTCGGCAACAAACCGACCAAGATTCCTGCAGGCGGCAACTTCCTGATGGTCTTCTCCAAGGATGCTGAAAAGCAAAAAGCTGCTGTTGAGTTCATCAAATATCTGGAATCTCCGGAAGCACTTGCTAAATGGAGCACCGGTACCGGTTACCTGCCACCTCGCAAAGGCGTAGCTGACGATCCGAAGGGCTTCAAAAAGCTTGCTGATGAGAACCCCAACATTAAAATGGCTCTGCAGGAAATGACCAAGGTTACCAAATGGGCTAGCTTCCCGGGTGCTAACGGTCTGCAGGCTGAACAACTGCTGATTGATGCTCGTGATATCATCCTGAGCGGCAAAATGAGTGCACAGGATGCTTTACATCAAACCGCAGAAAAAATTAATAAGCTGCTGTAATTAGTCTGATAAATAAGCTGTCGCAGTTGCGGCAGCTTATTTTGCTAATAGCGCAAAGGAGGTTGCTATGAGTAAGAACAATAAGGAAGCAATACTTTATCTGCTGCCTGCGGCCGTACTTTTTCTGGTATTTTATTACTGGCCGCTGCTGCAAAATATGTATCTGAGTGTTTTTTCCTGGAATATGATCAGCCCTAATCAAAAATTTGTGGGCCTGGAAAACTTTATCACTATCTTCAGCTCTGCTGAGCTGATTAAAATTTTAATCAACACCATTTTGTTTGTGGCAATTATGCTGGTGCTTAATTTCGTTCTGCCTTATTTTTATTCGTTTATCCTGGGACATTTAGTGCATAGGTGGACAGCATTCTACCGTAGCGCGCTGTTTCTGCCGTCAACGTTATCACTGGCGGTAGCAAGTATTTTGTTTCTGTGAATTTATAATCCGCTGGCCGGACCGATTAACATTGTTCTCAGCCAGTTTGATATCGCTTCACCGCGTTGGTTCAAAGAAAACTATCTGGTTATTTTCGCTATCTGCACGATTATAGGCTGGAAGGTTTTTGGCTATAATCTTATCGTAATGCTGGCTGCTATGGTCGCAGTTCCCAAGGAGATGATTGAAGCTGCCAAGCTGGAGAATGCTTCCAACTGGGTTATCTTCAAAAAAATTATTCTGCCGATGACCTCTTCTACCGCAATTTACGTTTTTACGATAACAGTAGTCTTTGGTCTGCAATATGTTCTTGTACCTGTAAATATGCTGACGCAGGGCGGTCCGGATCAGGGAAGCAGTAACCTTGTGTATATTATTTATCAATATGCCTTTACCTTCTTTAAAGCAGGCACCAGTGCAGCCTATGCGGTTATCACTATGGTCTGCTATCTCATCTTCCTCTTCGTGAAGAATAAATATCTGGAAAAGAAGGTGTACTATGAAAACTAAGCTGCAAAATGAATGGTATTGGCATGCGTTTCTGCTCATTGCGGTTTTCCTGATGCTGTGGCCGATTGTGTTTATGCTTTCGACATCGCTGAAGGATTTGAATCAGGTCTTTGAATCTACATTGAATCCTTTACCGTTCCCGCCGACCTTTGACAACTATGCTACGGTTTTACATAATTTTCCGCTGCTGACCTATATCTGGAATACGTTTTACATTGCTATCGTGGTTACAGCCAGCAAGGCTGCAACAAGCGTGCTGGCAGCCTTTGCCTTTGTGTATTACAACTTCAAATACAAGGAAACTGTTTTCAACGGTATGCTGCTGACGTTTTTCATCCCCATTACCGTTTTGATTATGCCGAACTATCTGATGATGTCTAAGCTGGGCCTTTTGGATACACCCTACGGTGTTATGCTTCCCGGTCTTGTAGACGGTATGGGTATTTTCCTGATGCGTCAGACCATGCGTGGTATTCCCAAGCCTTTGCTGGAAGCAGCAATTTTGGACGGCGCCAAACCGCATCAGGTGCTGTTCAAGGTTATTATGCCTTTAATTAAGCCTTCGGTACTCGCTATTTCAATTTTGTTTTTCATCAACAGCTGGAACGAATATTTCTGGCCGCTGCTGATTTTGCAGGATAAAGCTAATCTGACACTGCCGTTGGCACTGCAGATGTTTATCAGTGCCGAAGGTGGCAGTGAATGGGGCATCGCGATGGCTGTAGCAACGCTGACAAGCTTGCCTCCGTTAGTACTTTACGGCTTCTGCCAAAAATTTATTATCAACACATTTATGCAATCGGGCGTGAAAGGATAAGAAGATGGATAACTTACAAAATGATTACAGCATTATATTTTCGCATGTGCAAAAAGCTTATGGCAGCAATGTCGTAATCAATGATTTGAATCTGGAGATACAAAAAGGTGAGCGCCTAATTCTGCTGGGGCCTTCCGGCTGCGGCAAGACAACAACCCTGCGTATGATTGCCGGCTTTGAGGAAATTACCAAGGGCGAGCTGTATATGGACGGCCGCGTGGTTAACGATATCGCTCCCGGTGAGCGCAATATTGCTATGGTCTTCCAAAGCTATGCACTGTTCCCGCATCTGAGCGTTTGGGACAACATCACCTTTGGCCTGCAGCTGCAAAAGCTGCCGCAGGCTGAAATGGAAAAGCGTGCGCGTATGGCAATGGAAATCCTGCATCTTGAAGGCTATGAAAATAAAAAGACGCATGAATTGAGCGGTGGACAGAAGCAGCGTGTTGCCCTGTGCCGTGCTTTAGTAAAGCAGTCGCCATACTTCCTGCTGGATGAGCCTTTATCTAACTTGGATGCCAAACTGCGCCAAAAGGCACGTACCGAGCTGGTAAAAATCCATGAAATGTTCAAGCCGACGATGGTTTATGTAACTCATGACCAGATTGAAGCAATGACTGTAGCGCATCGTATTGCTGTTATGAATCAGGGCAGAATTCAGCAGATTGATACTCCGGTAAATATTTACCATCATCCTGCCAATACCTTTGTGGCAACATTTATCGGTTCTCCGGCAATGAATATTCTGCAGGCTGAGATTTTAGACGGTAAAATTATTGTCGGTGACTGCGCTTTAAAGCTGCCGCATGAGCGCTTGCAGGAGCTTGGCGGCCGCAGCAAGGTTCTCTTCGGTTTACGCCCGGAGGCTTGCACACCGAGCTTTGAAAGTGCTATGATTAATGGTAAGGCAGACTTTGTTGAAAATACAGGCAACCTGAAAACTGCTACACTTAAATTGGCAACCGGTGAAAGCTTTTATCTGCAGGACAGTGACCAAGGACTGCAAATGGAGGATATCCGCGGCTTTAATTTTGATTGGCAAAATGTTTGCTTATTTGATGCCGAAAGCGGTGAAAACTTAGCGAAGGTACGCTAAGCCTTGAAGGGAGGAAGTTATATGCAATTTGAAGTAAGTGATTTACTCTTTCCTGGATTTACGAAGGATGCAATGAAGAGGCTTGATAAGCAGTATGGTATTGAATTCATGCTCCCTGTGTTGCGCTGAATCTTGCTGATTCTAAGCAGAAAAATTATGCCCGTGTTATAGAAAAGACCTTTGCCTATGCGCAAAAATGCAAGGCAGATTTTGTTGTAGTGCATACAAATGAAGCTATTGAGGGTGACAAGGAGCTTTTGAGGGCACGTGTTATTCGCCGTCTGCGTCAGGTTATGAATCTGGGAAAACGTTATGACGTAAAGGTGCTTATTGAAAACGTCGGCCTGCGTACTAAAAATAATGTGCTCTTTGATTTGCCGGAATATGTTGCTCTGTTTGATATTTTCCCGCAGGCAGGAGCATTGCTTGATACAGGACATGCGCATGTCAACGGCTGGGATATTCCTGCGGTAGTAAAGGCATTTGGTGAGCGTTTAGCAGCCTGCCATGTTCACGATAACGATGGCAACGGTGACGCACATCTGCCGGTAGGACAGGGTGATATTGATTGGAAGGCTTATTTCGGCGCTGTCAAAAAATATGCACCGCAGGCTACGCAGGTATTTGAATATTGCTGCGGTTTTAATAACACCAAGGATTTGGAAGCACATATTGCAGAGCTGAAAGCGAAATATAAGCTTTGATAAATACAGCCTGAGAACTGACAATAAATACTATTTACCTGGATTTTACCTTAAGGTTAATCTGTATTTAATATTCAACGGGTATACTATGTATAACGAAGATGAATGAATCTGCGATATGCGTAGGAGGCAAGCGTTATGCAGGATTTATACCCAATGTTGATTTTATTTGCCGGTTGGATGGCTGTCGATTTGCTGGTGTTTTAAACACTGTAAGAAAATTTGTCATTTGCTGAGAGAGCAGGGAAAGCCTTGCTCTCTTTTCGTTTTTTATCAGGAAGGTATTATTAATTACTCTTTTCAGCGGGATGTTTTCTTGCTACAATATAGTTAATGAATATAGCGAGGAGGAAAGTTCTATGAAAAAGCTGTTTCTTTGTATCCTTTGTCTGCTGATGTGTTCCGTTTGCGCTGCTGCCCCGGCGAAAAAGGTAGTGCTGTGGTATCAGGTTCCGGAGGTTGTTCTGGAAGCGCAGAATCTTGAAAATGATGTTGAGAAAGGTAAGACGGAATTTGAAGCCTTCCTCATGGCAAATTACGGCAAGCGTTTCCCTGTACAGATGATTAAGCAAGCTGCTCCGGATAAGGAACTGACTGCTGCCGATGTATCATTGGTTACTCGTCCTAACTGGGTGCCGATTGTTGTGAAGCTTGACCTGGCCGGTGTTGGCAAATACAGCACTGTTAAGGTTGCGTTGAAGGAAAGCACCGTTGTAGACGGTAAGCTTTTCAGCTATGATTATGGTATCAAGGAATATGACAGCAGCATGCTGCGTGTAGCAGGTTATGTTATTGCCAGTGAAGATGACCCGCGCATCAACACCAAAAATGCCGTTAATGACTGCATCAAAGAGGCTTGCACTTTGAACAGCAAGGTTAACCGCTATGCTGATCATGCAGCCTATGATAAGGAAAATGCCCGTTACAACGGCGAGTTTGAAAAAATTCAATAAAACGTCTGAGTTTGTCTCAAATATAGAAAATCCCGAATCTCTTCAAGAGGTTCGGGATTTTCTTGCTC
>OHJI01000691.1_pt1 | contig 11062 bp, 10 predicted proteins | sample 1568571 | NCBI WGS metagenome assembly OHJI01 (sample SAMEA3879583, study PRJEB24766) | human gut metagenome | biome: human-associated habitat; feature: feces | place: USA | collected 1985/1987
TGGCTCACGCTGATTTGTTTGTTTTATCTAGTATATTTGAAGGATTTCCTATCGTTCTTGCAGAGGTGTCATCGTTGAGAATACCTTTTGTAGGTACAAGAAAAGCTATACCAGAAGAAATGTTTGACAACAGGTTGTTTTGGGAGGAATGTATTGTTGACAATTTAATACTAGAGAAAGATTTCACAACAATTATTCATGATGATGAGAAACATTTAGCAAAGTTAATAGAGCGTGGTATAGATGATGATGATTTTAGGAAAAAAATATTGAATCATACCAAAATATGGGAAGAAAACAATGATAAAAGTATGCAATTCTTATTTTATGATGCAATGTGTAGGAAAGTAAGCACTAAAATATAGTGCTCTATTTTAAAAGTTACACTATTTATTCTTTACAGGAAAGTGTTATGATACCTATTTTAATTAGTCATATCTTACGAACAAATCTACGAGGTCTTGATAATCTTTTCATGGATAAAGGTAAAATATATACATTTCTAAATCCTGTTTCTTATTTGATGGCATTAGATCGTAAAGATTTGTTTGGACAGTTTGATGGTATTTTTGCCGATGGTTCCATCTTAGTGGCTGCCATAAGATTATTATATGGAATAACAGTGAAAAGGCGAAGCTTTGATATGACTTCTATGGCACCGGAATTATTCCGTTTTGCCGAAAATAATGGAAAGATGTTATACATTGTTGCGTCAAAACAAGAACAGGTAGAAAAAGCTGTTGAAATATTTAAGGAACGGTATCCAAAGTTGAAGTTTCTTATTGTAGGAATGGGGGCGTTGATGCAAGAACGTTTTTTGCTAAAGGTGCGTAATGCCGGATTCCAGGGTATTGGTTTTACCTGTGGTGGTTTTATTCACCAAACTGCTAATAATGAGATTGAATACTACCCTCTATGGATAGATCGTATGAATCTGCGTTTTGTCTATCGTATGTATAAAGAGAAGCATACCCGTAAACGTTATGTACAAGCTGCCTTACTTTTTCCTGCACGCTTTTTGTGGGAGAAACTAATCTTTTCATGGTACAAAGATAGCAAACCCTTATAATTTCGCAATGCATAATTCTTTTTTAGCTTTTCTATGTTTATGTTTCTGTACTGTATTGAAGGGACAGGCATTATATGGTACTAGTGGACTATTGCATATGCCTACTGCTGATATGCAGAAGGACAAAACTGTTATGCTGGGCGGTAATGTGCTGGATAAGCATCCGCTTTCTACTTATTGGAATAATAAAAATTACACCTACACATATAATTACTATATAAATGTGACTATTTTTCCTTGGCTGGAAGTAGCATATACCTGTACCTTGGTAAAGGGAGTTAAAGGTAATTATTGGCCTGAACAGACTTGGGGAAAATTTCGTAATCAGGACCGTAATTTTTCAGGAAGACTCCGTTTATGGAAGGAAGGCTGGTGGAAAGAATGGACTCCTCAACTTGTATTGGGAGCCAATGATCCCGGAAGTTTTGATAATAATGGTGGTGGTAATATCAATTTTAATCAAGAAGCTGGTACTCATAATTATTTCAATCGTTTTTTTCTGGCTGCAACGAAACATTTGTATTTTCAGAATGTGGGGGAATTAGGGCTTCATATGGCTTATATTTATAGCAGGGCTACTGGCTTGAATTATGAAGGACCTGCATTAGGTGTTAATTTTCGGTGTTGTTTGCCTGATACTTCTTTGGGAAATAAGATATTGAATGGACTGAATTTGATGGCGGAATATGATGCACGAACCATTAATATAGGTTTTAACTATGCTGTTTGGAAAGATCGTTTTAATCTGATAGCAGAATTGAATGATGGTAAATATCTGAGTGCGGGACTTTATTTCAAAATCTGTTTGAAGTAAACAGGTATGAGAGTTGATAATGATAGCCACATATATGATCATAATTTTTTAAATCATACTACTATGACTATGAAAGACAAATTAGCATCCTACAACCACTTGATCGAGACCTTTGTGATTGTCACCGAGACCTTTCTTTGCGGTCTGCTATTCCTGCTTTTCAGCAAGCTGTCCAATGAGATGCAGTGGGATAGCCTGCAGGTTGGTGGAACCACCGTTCTGCAAGTCATGCTTACACTGATGTTATGTTACGCCCTTTGCGCCATCCATTCAGGAGTAGTGCTTCACCGGAGGAAAGTGCATTCCCTTCAGATATGGAAACGTGTGTTCGAGAATATGTTCCTGTTTGTCCTCCTGGGCGGTCTGGTCCTTTCTGTAGGAAAGTATGCGGATATAGCCTCCCTGTTCATGCTGGAGTACCTTTTCCTCCTGTTTCTGTGTCTTGTTTCGTTCCGTTTCACTCTTCGTCTTCTCATCAGGCTTTACCGTATGAGCAAGAAACATACGCGTTTTGTAGTACTGGTAGGAAGTACGGACAACAACCTAGAAATCTACCATGAGATGTCGGGCAGTGAAGATACAGGTTATTCGGTCGTGGGCTATTTTGACGGTCAGGCGAATCCTGCTTTCCCGGTAGAATGTCCGTATTTGGGCCAGCCGGCGCAGGTACAGGAATATCTGGAGAAACATGATTATGTACATTACCTGTTCTGCTGCCTGCCCTCAAAAGACAGAGAGGTCATCGTTTCTCTGATTGATTACTGCGAGAACCATCTGGTACATTTCTTCAGTGTGCCCAATGTGCGCAATTATCTCCACCACCGTATGTCGTTCAACATCATGGGGAACGTCCCTTACCTGGGCCTTCGCCCCGATCCCTTAAGTTGGCCGGGGAACCGCCTGCTGAAAAGAGCCTTTGACATAGTAGTCTCATCGGTGTTCCTTTGTACGTTTTTTCCGGTTATTCTGATTGTGGTGGCGATAGTGACCGGATTGACCATGCCCGGCCCGCTGTTCTTCCGCCAGAAACGGAACGGGCTGAACGGCAGGGAGTTTTATTGTTACAAGTTCCGCAGTATGAAAGTAAATGCAGATGCCGACAGGATACAGGCCACGGAGCATGATCCCCGCAAGACGCGCTGGGGCAATATAATGCGTAAGACGAATATAGATGAGCTGCCCCAGTTTATCAATGTGCTGTTGGGGGATATGAGTATCGTGGGGCCTCGTCCTCACATGCTTCTCCATACGCAGGAATATTCAAGGCTGATCAATAAATATATGGTGCGGCATTTTGTGAAACCGGGTATAACGGGATGGAGCCAGGTTACGGGTTTCCGTGGGGAAACGAAGGAACTAAAAGACATGGAGGGCCGTATCCGTGGTGATATCTGGTATTTGGAGCACTGGAGCTTCGGTCTGGACCTTTACATCATGTACAGGACGGTGGCGAATGTCTTCCGTGGCGAGAAGAATGCCTATTAGTAAAACGGGCTGTTCTTAACGATCCTTCTCGATGAGGGTCCTTAGTAATTTAGCAGTTAAAAAACTTTGTTTTTGCAGCCTGTTATTTCCGTCTGCCGGCCGGAAATGGAACATAGCCGGCACTAATGTTAGATCAGAACCCTTGTCCTTTGTGAAAAGTGCAGGGGGAGCTCCGGGAACGAGAGCGCTTGTTCCCGGAGCTTTAATAATAAAGAAGATTATCCGATTAGGATTTATTCAGCTTTAAAAATAAACGCGGATTATACAATAACCCGTAACAGGAAGAATTTTTATCTATATGATAGTCTGTTTCGGTGTGTCGGTACCGGCCGGATGATCTTAGTAAAAAATTCCCTCTGCCAGTAGTATCACTCTCTACTTGAGAGCTGAAACGAACACTGGCAAAGGGAAACCTTGGAAAAAGAAATTACCTTTCCAAATATCCGAACACCCCTTCCGCGTCAAAACACGGACAAGCCTTCGGGATGCTTCCGCTCATATCCCTATGTCCCCTTATCCGGGCACCGGGAAAGAGCTTTGCCAGACGCATCAGCAACAAGGTAAGCTGTTCTGTCTGCTCTGCGGTCCGGGTGTCTGCCGGATGTCCGTCCGCATCCAGACCGCCCTCGTAGCAGATGCCGATGCTGCAACGGTTCCAGGGACGGCAGTGTGCCCCCACTTCCAGCAGTTTGCGGTGCTGGGTGATGGTGCCGTCGCGACGGATATAGAAGTGGTAACCTACAGTCCGGAAACCACGGGTCTTATGGTCACGAAGTAATTGCTCGGCAGTATAGTCTTTGTCACAACGTGTGGCGCTACAGTGGAGGATGAGGTATCGCACTGATTCGCGTCCTTGCATCAGCGGTCCGTCCTCTACGGTGAGGAGTTGGCGTTCGTTCTTCATTTCTTCCTCACCGATTATCATTGGGAATGTTTCTTGTATCATAATAAATTGAGAATTGGAAAATGTTGTGTTTGTTCTTTAGATGAGGGATGCGCAACTGGTAATGCCCAAAGCGGTGAGTGCCGCGATGGCTGCCTGGATAACTGCCCGGAGGATTTGTGTCCAGGTGATTTTCTTGGATTCGTGGTTGGATTCATTCATGGAAATATCTGTTTTTTGTCAGTTTAAAATGCGAATGGAACAAAAGGAGGTTACGGAACTGGCGGACGGACACGGGGGAGTGAAAGAAGAGTCCGTGTCGCCCGTGTTCCATAATCACATCATGCTATCTCTGTGGAGCGGAACAAGCCGGTCAGCTATTTTCGTCTGCCGGTTCGCCGGAGGCGGCTGGAATGCGGGAGGTGTCAGCGTCGTCAGCGGCAATGCCGGCGGCAGAAGAATTGCCCGTCAGGTCTACCGTAGTCTTTCCGGCCTTCAATGCCTTCACTACTTCGGCGGCTGCCTTGCGCGTGGGAACCAGTTGGAATTCGGCATCTTGGCGCAGGTTGTTGAAACGGACGCCCGGAGCCCACAGTACGTTCACCTCGGTGATGTTCTCCACAGTGAACTCTGCCATCGAATGGGCGCCGAGGCTTCGGATACTGTTCGAAAATACGCCCAGATCGCCCATCTGTATCTGCTGTCCGTTCAACAACTGCTCGCGCAGGCAGTCCACGGCAAGAATAAGGATGGCTTGGATATCGGCGCGCGAGTATACACATCCGTGGCTGGCAATGTGGTAACAGAACTTGTCCAGTGTCATTACTTGTGAGTACTGGGCGTTGGCATACGCCTTCTTGGCCGCGTCTTTGTCGGTGGGGTTACCACGCATGCAGGTGCTGTAGTTGATCATGATAAATAGGGTTTTAAGAGATGAAAAATAAAAAATGAATTTCGTCAGTGAAGAGGGAGAATACTTTACTTTTCTTGCGGATTGCACGTAGGTAACGTGTAAGGCTGAAGGTTAGTAACGTATGGGGTTACATGTTAGTAACATGCTAGGCCGAAGGTTAGTAACGTATCGGCTCCCTCATTGTTGACATTGCAAAGATAGGTACTGTGAAATGCGTGCTGACGCTTTATGACACCTTGTGGCACTTTATGGCTTTCATCCTGTTCCAAAGAGCTTGCAGGGCTATCCGGGGCTGCCCAGATGCCGGTTGATCAGTGTCACCTGGCGGCTCGTGAAGACTTTTTGCGAGGTATGGTAACCCGTTGCGGATAACTCTTCCATCAAAGGGGGACAGCCGTTTATCCACCTCATCAGATGCCGGGTGGCTATCCGGGGATTTGAACCGGGAAAATAGAGCAGAGCCAGGCTACCTTTTGTCATGGATGGGAAATAAAGGAAATCTTTCATATTTATACATTTTAAATTCAGGAATCTTGCAAACTTGCAGAACTTGCACTCTCTCTCACACCCACACACGTACGTGTGTGCATGCGCGCGTTGAATTCGTATTCGCCACGCCCCACTTTGACCAGCTGTCCGCGTTCGGTCATACGTTTCAGCAGCGAGTCCACCGAGCCTGCCGGAACTCCTACCTGTTCTCCTTTGTCGATGGCTTCGTTGCGGGTGAAGCGCAGGGGAAGGCAGTCGAACAGGGTTTCGGGAGTCATGTTCGCCGATGGTGCGGTGGGGGTTCCTGCGGGCAGGAGCGAGAGAATGTGGCATGCATGGCGGTACAGAGGTTCCACCAGGGCCAGCACGGCATAAAAGTCGTCGGTGCGGATGGAGAGGTTGAATTGCGGTACGATTCCGTCTGCTATGTTTTCTTGTGGAATATGGGCCGACGGGGTCAGTCCGGGACAGTTCAGCAGGGTACGCACGATGTTTTCCTGTGGCTCACCGCTCCTTTCGCCTCCCGGCAGCAGGGATTCCAGAGAGCGCAGCAGGGCGATAATGCTTATGATGCGGAAGATATTGATGGCAATACGGGTTACGGCGCTTTTCATCTGGTTACCGTGAATGGCGGAGGCTCGTCCGAATACGCGGGCAAAGTGGAAGTTGAATATCTCTTTTTGCTCGTGGGTGAGCTTCATGTTGATGTTGCTCACCGAAGCGGTGATGGCGTCCAGCACTTCTTTCCATTGTGCCCCCCATTCCAGGAAACGGGAGTCATAGTCTGTATCCGCTTCGTTGAACTGGTCTTCCCATTCTTCAATGGCAGGCATATAGTAGAACAGCTGGCGAGAGAACAATCCGTTTTCGGCCGATGGGATAAGGGGCTTGATTTGTGCAGGCGTGCCGCTGAGAAGTACGCAGAGGAACGTGACGTTACATTCGCGGTATTCGTGATTGGTGCGCCGGTTGTAGGCCAGCCGGTCATGGTCGAAACATTTCCGGAGGAGGTCGCTCCAGTGTCCGTGGTCGCCTCCAATGGCGGTGCTCACGGTGTCGGCCTCGGTTTCGCATATCAGTCCTACGCCTCCGGAGTCCATCAGGTTTTCCTGTATGCCTGTACCGGTATTGTCGCCGGCTATGAGGAGCATTTTCAGCTGGGGCTGTTCGGGTTCGGGGGTATTTGCCTTTTCCTTCCCCAAAGTGTCCCATTTGGTCTTTTCCATGCGGTAGGTCTTTATTTTTTCCCGGTAGGTGTCCAGCAGCGCGTTGTGTATGGGTTCTGCCAAACGGCGTACCCAGGTCAGCGCACCTTTGCCGGAAGCGGGAGGCGCGGTGACGAATACTTGCAGACAGGGATATTTGTGCTTTCGTCCGTACACAAAACTTACCAGTTTGTTGAGAGTGCTTCCCAGCACGGTTGCCGCACCCAGCAGCAGGATATCCCGTTGGGCGGGAGAGTTACCGCAGTCTATGATTCCTTGCAGGAAGGCGGGCCAGCGGTAGTCGGGGAAAGAGGGAAGTCGGGCAGGGAGGATGGTCTTGGACACGCCGTCGGACAGGGGGGAGGCTGGGTCCGTGAAAACGGCATCGGGCGGAGTCCCGTCGGAAGCATCCGGATGGGCATTATAGGATGCGCGCGCACGTGTGTGGGTGTGGAGAGACTGCAAGTTCTGCAAGTTTGCAAGTTTCGGGTCCATTTTCACCCCGGCCACCTCTGCCAGATGGAAGACGGTTCCCAGGGAATTTCTGCCTGTTCCTTTGGTCAGGGCATGTCCGTACAGTTTGTCTGCTTCATCGTGGTGGTACTTTTCGGATATGCGGCAGATGCGGTGGAACCGGGTGCGTCCTTCTTCTCCGCAACTGTTGGCTATGGCAAAGGCCAGCGGCATATATTCCTGATAGGTGGGGGCCACATTGACTCCCGCTTGTTCGATGGCTGTTACCAGCTGTTCCAAGATAGAAATAGAATCGTTCATTTTTTAATATTTATGGTTATTGATTTTCGCTTCTCCGTCGTGCGACAGAAAACAGGCTCTGGACAAGTCGGCATTGGCCCTGTCCACTTTCAGCTCGTATTTCCATTCCAGATACTCCCATGCGGTGTGCAGGGCATTGTCGAAGGATTCTTCCACGCTCAGGAAAGGGTTTATGCGGTAAGGGATAAACAGTTTTACTCCCTGGTTTCCGGGGCTGACAAAGGAAAGTACGGGGTGCAGCACTTCATCGGCAAAGAGGCGGTCGCGCCACATTGCCGCTTCTTCGGTGGAAGCCAGTTCGTCAATATCTATGACAAAGAGGCCCGAAGGAACTTGCATGCATTGCTCTTTGCAGTAAGAGAAGATACCTGCCGGAGTGACATACGGTAAAAGGGTCTGTTTATTCTTTCGGAACACTTGCTTGTCTCCGAGTCCGGCTCTGACTTTACGCGTCAGTTCTTCCAGTTGCGGATTGGTGCTGATGTAGGTATGAAGCCCTGCCACACTGCATATACATGTGGGTATTTTATTGGTGACGGGTGCATTGAAAAATGACATGATGTATTCTTTCATAAAAGAAATTGATTTTGATTTATCTGCACAAATATACGGGTAGGGAATGACGTATGGAAATCGGTTCATAACCGTTTACTATCTGTTTACTATTGGTGCATGCTATTGATTATATATTGATAAAATATGGATTTTGATTAACGATCTGTTGATAATAATTAAAGAATAGAGAAAAGAAATAGTATATGAATGAAAAACCTGATATGATGATAAATATTTATGGCGGAAACAATCTGATTGCCCCTGTGGCGTCTTCCGCCATTCAGAACTTTTATGGCGACCGGGGTGATGAGGCCGCCGACCAACCGGAAGATTCTGAGAAAACGGAGAGTACAGAAAGTGTGACGGATGAGAAGCCGGCACAGGAGCCGGCGGAACTGTCGGATGATGAATTTTACGTATCGGTCTATATACCCGATATAAAGGTGATGAGGGCTTACAAGATACTTTTGGGAGAGTGTACCACGGCACGCGAACTGGCGGTGGTGGTAGGAAAGATGCTGGCCGATGAGAACTGTAGGAATGTAGACAAACACACGGTGGTGAAAGCGGCTTTCATCAAGTCGTTGCTACCTTTTGCCAAACGGCTTGTGTCGGGCGGTACGATAGCCAATATACGGGCGCAGATTAATAATATGCTGGCTAGTAAATAATTTTTTCAGTTATCCTCTTACTCCATTGGCACGTTAGCAAATCGGCAAATTATTTATGTTGCGGGATTATCAGATAGAGATGAAAACACGTCTGATGGAAGCGTGGAAAGCTCACCGGAGTGTGATGGTGCAGATGCCTACCGGTACGGGCAAGACACATTTGCTGGCATCTGTGGTCAGTGAGTTCGTGTCTTCTGCCGGCAGCGGGGTATGGCTTATTGCCCATCGTAGGGAACTGGTGGCGCAAATGGAGGAAACGCTGGCTAAATATGGTATCCGGAGGGAGGATACTCCGGTCAGGGTGATGGCTGTCCAATGGCTGTCCCGGCACTGGAATGAGGCGGGTGATGCTCCGGGACTGATTGTGATAGACGAGGCTCATCATGCCTTGGCCGCTTCTTACACGGAGATGTGGAAGCGTTATCCTGCCGCAAAGAAACTGGGTGTGACTGCCACACCTTGCCGCCTGAACCGTAGGGGGTTCACGGAACTGTTCGAGGTACTGGTTACTTCGTGGAGTATTGCCGAGTTTATTGAAAAAGGCGTGTTGTCTGTGTTCGATTATGTATCCATCCGTCCCGGCAGCGAGGAGCAGCGGCTCATTGACGGTCTGGAGAAACGGGGGGCCGATGGGGATTATCAGGTGAAAGAGATGGATGCGGTACTGAACAGGCGTCCCGGTATCGAGCGCCTGTACCGCAGTGTCAGGCAGTTTGCTTCCGGCAAGAAGGGGATGGTGTATGCCATCAGCATTGAACATGCCCGGCGGATAGCGGAGTATTACAGCAGGCGGGGAGTGAATGCGGTGGCTGTGGACAGCAAGACTCCTGCTATGGAGCGTAAGCGGATGGTGGAGGAGTTCAGACATGGAAAAATCGAGGTGCTGGTAAATGTGGATGTATTCAGCGAGGGGTTCGACTGTCCCGATGTGGAGTTTGTACAACTGGCCCGTCCTACTTTGTCACTGGCTAAATATTTGCAGCAGGTAGGGCGCGGATTGCGGAGATCGGAGGGCAAGGAGGCGTGTATGCTGATAGACAATGTGGGGCTGTACCGCATTTTCGGGCTTCCTACACAGCGATGGAACTGGGATGCTATGTTCCGGGGACGGATGGCGGGAAAGGGGAGTTTGCCCGGACGGATGAACTGTGATGCTTCCGTTACCGCTTTTCCGGTGGTGGAAAGGCCGGCTGAAGCCGGTGGGGACTTGGTGGTGGTTATGGAGCACGGGCGTTTGCTTTCTTCCATCAGAGAGCAGGTTTTGCCGGATGAGAAGGAGCAGTCACCGTCATGCAGGCTGAGGGCATTTGTAGATAAGGAAACAGGTCTTTGGGGATTGGAAAAGGGAGATGAGATGCTGCCGGACGCTTCGTTTAAAGAGATTTTGAGTATCAAAGGACGTTTTGCCGTGGGGAGGCTTCGGAACGGGTGTGTCCGGGTACTGGATGATACGGGGGCTTTGGTGGCCGAACCGGGGCATTGCCGTGAGGTGAGGTTTCTGAAAGATGATTTGTTGCAAGTCCGTCATGCCGGGAATTCGGTGTCTTATGTGGATTTACGGAACGGCCGGTGTTATTCTGTCCGCCCGCGTGTCCTCAGATACGGGAGCATAGAATTGTTACAGGCGAACCGTACTTATTACAGCAGGACAAGGCAGGTGTATGCCAATACATGCGGGTTGCCTTCTTCGTCCATCGTGTGGATGGGGTTTTATGTGAAGATGTACGATGGCAGAGTGCCTTCCCGATGCCGCCGCATGGAAGATGGAGGCTTTTGTTGTGAACCGCAGGTTTGTCTGTTGGAGGGGGATGAGGAGCGTGCTTATTACCTGAGCGGACGGTTGCCGGATCAAAGTATTGTGGTGATGGATGAGGAGGGACGGTATTACCATGTGGAGAAAGGACATGGAAAGCGTTATGTGGCCTGTAACCGTCCGTCGGACCGGAGTGAGGATTTTGATGAGGCGGTGGCATTGCTCCGAAGGCAGGCGGACGAGCGTGTGGAGAAACGCTTGCGTGAGGAGAAGTGCGAGTATGAACGGAAACGTATAATCAGCAGGAGTGTGGAGGCCGTACCTTTTCAAATAGGAGTGAAATGGGGGCTGAGGACAGCGGAGCGGATTTTGATTCCACCTGTCTATCGGAGGATATTGCATCCGGTGGGTGGTTATTGCGCCTATCAGGACAGTTCCTGCCAGTGGGGGG
>OHJI01000706.1_pt1 | contig 10790 bp, 9 predicted proteins | sample 1568571 | NCBI WGS metagenome assembly OHJI01 (sample SAMEA3879583, study PRJEB24766) | human gut metagenome | biome: human-associated habitat; feature: feces | place: USA | collected 1985/1987
CAATGCCGGATGAACAAAGATTATACAAAAAGAGAAGAATATCGTCAGTAACCGAATACTTCCGAGAGGTAAAAAAAGAGGAACATGTTTTGTCATAATTGGCAAACATTTAATAATTAAATAGTTAGATAAGATTCCAGCTACTGCAAATTTAGAAAAAAATAAATGCGAAAACAGTATCTACGAAATAAATTTGCATTTTACACCCATTATTTTGTATTTAATGCCGAGAAGAGAATATTTTGAGAATAACCCAATACAAAAGGATGATACAGCACAATCAGCTAATGCCTATATGAGCTTATCAGGAAGGAATCGTCGCTTTTCAAAACATGAGATTAAAACCTTTTTTACGTCCAGTATTGTATTTCTCAATCTCTGACGCAAATGATTTTTTCAGCTGCGCTGCCATAAAGTCCAAGAAAGGCTGACTGTTCTCATCTTCTTGCGACTGCCGCAAAGAAAGAATATAGTCGCCCCTATCTTCTTTAAAGATTTTCGTCGGAAAAAGATGATGGCAGAACTGGATATAGTTCATCAACAAACGAGCCGTTCTCCCATTGCCATCTACCCACGGATGAACGGTTACCAAATTGAGATGAGCATTGAAACTCAATTCATATCGTTCCCGAAATGTTTCCATATTCTTTTGCTTTTCTCTCAATATAGAACAAAGTTCTTCTACTTTAGCGGGAACTTTAGGATAGCTCATATAAGAACACCCGCCCACCCCAGCAGTAACGCCGCACAAACGAAATTCACCTTTAGAAGAATCAAAAGAACCGCCCATTACATTATATACACTCCCAGTAGTACGCATTAGAGCAGCATTCAATTTTTGTAAGAAAACAGGCGTAATTTCCGCATTTTGTGCACTTTCTTCTTTGGCGAGTTCGTATGCCTTCTTCAAATCCTCATTCATCAGATGATAGACCAACGGCTTTCCTTTGGCTGTTACCCCCTCATCAAAAAGCAACTGGGTATCCAATTCGGTAAGTGTAGAGCCCTCAATAGCAGTAGAATGGGTAATAAGCGAATAGAGGTAGTACTTTTCATAGTCTACCGACTGACTGATACCAAGCCTCACAAATTCTTGATTCAGTACTTCTATCTCTTGCCAGATATCTGTTCCCATGAGCAAAGGGCATAAAAGATAAGTATAAAAAGAAAGCGGGAAAAGCATTAAAACTTTCCCCGCTTCTTTATTTCGTACCCAGACCCGCATTTGAAATAATTAAAGTGGGGAAAATGTGGGTAAAAAGAAAAATGCGGAAAAACGCCACAATTACACTGTATTTCAATATGTTATAATCCTATTAAATTTTAATCCAAGTTAATCAAATTGCAAAATATTTAGCAGATGTGGGGAAAATGTGGGGAAAATATCTATATTTGCAGCAGAGTAAAATTCAACCTGCAAGTCTATGAAAGTAACCTTTATCATTAAAAAAGCAGCCAAGCGATATGATACAGAATCCATGGCTACAATCTATGTACGCTTTAGAAACGGAAGGCGGTTAGACTCCGTTGCTCCTACTCAGTTGGCTATCAATCCCAATCTATGGGATGATAAAGACGAATGTGTAAAAACGAAAGCTGTCTGCAATGAAGAAATGCGTACCCATATAAATGAAGAGATACGCCAGTTGAAAACCTATATCGAGAAGGTATATCAACAAGAAAAGGAAGCAATAGACAAAGAATGGCTAAAAACAACACTTGATAAATTTTACCATCCTGAAAAATATTTTTTGCCGGAGGAAGTGGTTATCAAGCCTACCATTGGAGAACTATTCGATGAATTTCTAAACAAACACCCATTGTCGGAAGTACGAAAGAAGAATTTCCGGGTTGTCAAAAGAGCCTTACTGCGTTATGAACTATATGTAAGGGCAACAAAGAGAGGACAAAAGGGCTTTATCCTTGACATGGATTTGGTAACACCAGACACACTTCGAGATATGTGGGACTTCTTTCAGAACGAATACCAATACTATGAACTTTATCCGAGTATTTATGAAACCGTCCCCGAAAAGAGAACGCCACAACCAAGAAGCAAGAATACACTGATTGACTGCTTTTCAAGGATACGCACTTTCTTCCTATGGAGCTTCGACAACAAGCGTACCACAAACAGACCTTTCGACAAATTCCCGATAGAAGAATGTACATACGGTACACCTTATTATATAACACTTGAAGAAAGGGACAGAATTTTCAATGCCGACCTATCTGCCACTCCACAATTGGCAATACAGAGGGATATATTTATATTCCAAACACTGATAGGCTGTCGAGTGAGCGACCTATACCGCATGACCAAACTTAATGTGGTCAATGAAGCCATAGAATACATTCCCAAGAAAACAAAAGAAGGGAATCCGGTTACGGTACGTGTTCCCCTTAATGACAAGGCAAAAGAAATCCTTGAACACTACAAAGAATATAAAGGGAAGCTTCTGCCGTTCATATCTGAACAAAAGTACAACGATGCCATAAAAAAGATATTCAAAATGGCTGGGGTTGACCGAATCGTAACTATCTTAGACCCGTTAACGCATAACGAAGTCAAGCGACCGATTTATGAAGTGGCAAGCAGCCATTTGGCAAGGCGTACTTTTATCGGCAATATCTACAAAAAGGTGAAAGACCCGAACCTCGTTTCCGCACTATCGGGACACAAGGAGGGAAGCAAAGCTTTCAGGCGATACAGAGATATTGACGAAGAAATGAAAAAAGACCTTGTGAAGCTATTAGATTAATATACTTTAAACTTTTTAGCGCATAAAATCAAGAAACAAATAAAAGAAATTCCTAACTTTGCAAGAAAATAAATTTAAAATTTGTATTATGGATAGATTGTTGCCAATAAGAATAGAAGCATGCCCACTTATAGACGCTTTAATTGAGTTCCGTTTTGAAGCAGCTATTACCAAAAGCGCAGTTTTTGGCATCATATACAATCTCATAAAAGAAGAGTATAGAGGAAATGTCATTAATTTGCCCATTTTACAAATCCCAGAACAAATTAGGGAGGTTGACCCTAACTTAAAATTTAAGCCCCTATACAGAATTGAAAACGAAAGATTTGTAATTCAAATAGGATATGATGTTTTGAGCATAAGCTCAAAAATGCCATATATAGGTTGGAGCGATTTTTCTAAACATTCATTTTCAATAATCAACAAGGTTATTAGTTCTGGAATAATAAAGCGTGTATCAAGAATAGGACATAGATATATTAATTTTTTCAAAGGAGATATTACCAATGGTCTTACGATGTCTTTTTCCATGACAGAAAAATACACATCCGAAAACTTATTGATACGGACAGATGTCAAAGATGGTAATTTTATGAACACCCTACAATTTGTAAATAATGCAAACTACAAACCACATCCTAATTCTATAGAAATGGTAGGCTCATTAATTGACATTGATACGTCTCGTGAATATTCCGACAACTATTTCACTTCTAATATAGAACAAGAAATAAATATGGCTCATAAATGCGAAAAAAAGTTGTTTTTCTCTTTGTTAAAACCAGACTTTCTAAATAGTCTAAAACCTGTTTTTGAAAATGAATAGTTTAACGACTTACATAAATACCAATATCCTATTAATGTCTGCCTTATCATGTATGACATTAACAGACACAGAATTGCTTTCTTTATCAAGTAGGCAAACATATAATGATGCTATAATACCGTCTATTAACACTCCTGTCAATCCAATAAATATTTATACAAATTATTCCATTAAGGATATTCCTATCTCAACAGAAACCATTCATGTTAATATTCCCGAGCATGAAGATTTTGAGATAATCAATTCTTTTGCAAATAAGATGTTAACGGAAGCAACTTCTATAGATGAAGAAATTCAAAATGTCATTAATGACCACTTTTGGGATATGCTATGATTACAGAAGATGAATTAAAAAAATATCTACCCAAATATTTGTCAGAAGAAAATTACAAGACCCTTTTGGCAGAACTCAAATCTTTCCCTTATAACATAGATGGAAGGATGTACACTTCTATGCTTGACAAGAATGTCATTTTTCAAGGAGATGGCTTAAAAAAAATGCCTATAATTGATTTAGCTAACATCGAAAGAGGTGTAAAAAAGGTTAGCTGTTTGATTTTATCAAACACTTGTGATATGGATTTATCTAATTCTCGTATGTTTCCTGCCTCAATCATGTATGCTCCTATTATAAATCTCACAACATATATTTCAGTTCTTCAAAAACAAGGTATTAATAGTAGCAAAATTGAAAACCACATTTCAGATATCAAACAACAAAAAATAACCCAAATAATCTTTCTTCCTGCAAATTCCCAAATGGAAGATTCAATAGTTTTTCTTGATAAAATCTATCACGTTGACAATCGCTTTATAAACCGAGACACATTAGAAGATCAACGCTTATTTTCTTTAAGCGATTATGGTTTCTATATGTTAATATTCAAATTGTCGATACATTTCTCACGCATACAAGAGAAAGTTAATAGAGGTTGCATTGCTAATTAACTTGTATGGGACAACAGGAATATGATAATTTCAAAAGACTGATAAAGGAATGGCTCGACAGCCATCCGAATGAATATGCTGATTTCGTAGAAGAAATGAACGACAAGAAGTTCAAAGGGTTCTTCAATATTTTCAATACGGCTGTAAGGCTTGTTCCGAAATATAAAGAAGCAGCACGCAAGAGAATAGGCGATGATAGAAACCCTGATTTCGAGGAACTGGAAAATGTCCTTTTACAATCAGACCTTGCCGAGAAGATAGTGAATGAGTTTCATACCCCGAACAAGAGAAGTATTGTTCCTGCCATGCTTGCATGGCTCTATTACGGACGAAGCTATGAATGCATGGTAGAACAGGGTGAGGAACTGACCAAAAGAAAGGATATTCCCACCTTATACAAATGGCTTGTTTCCGGCATGGTCAAATTCATTATCAGAAAAAGCATCGCCAATGGCATGAGAACCAAAGAGGACTGGCAAGTATTCAGGAAGCAACAGAAAGCCATTGAGGAAAACTCTCTCGTGGAATGGGCAATAGAAGAAGATGAAGACATGGACGAGGAAGAAACAGATATGCTGCAGGAAGAACAGCCAAAGACCGCAGGACGCAAAGCCGACACACGCACGTTGCCAGAACTTCTGATAGAAAGGCATGACATACTGATTGAAAGAATTGGCACACGATTGAAAACCCATGCTACGGAAACAGATATAGCACGACTGTTTATCGCACTGGTGGAATACCGATTCATGCGGAAGTGTCCCATCAAGACTTTCAGAAACGCACTGCACGAGCAGTTCAAGGAACAAGAAATCGTCCACGAAAGAGGCATTCAGAAAGCATACAGAAATCTCATTTCACCACTTGGAAACAGCAAGAAACTGGTAAAAGACATTGGTGAAGACCATGAAGCCATCGAGGAATTGAAAGCCTATCTATCCAATTGAAGTTCGTTTAATTCGCTTTTCGTTTTTACGAATTTAACGAATTGAATATCATTGTTTTACGATTGATTTTCATTATATATTTGCGCCACTATCCTAATCGGGGTAGTGGCTTTTCGTTTATAATACTGCCGAAACGGGAAGTCTTACAATCGGCAGTTTCAAGAAGCCTATGACAGACATATTGGCAATTATCCAAAACGGAAACGGCAACATCAAGTTGGAAGTAACAGGAGAAGATTTGCTATTATTCTCCAACCAGTTAATCAGCCGTGCGAAGCATGAACTTTCTACCGCCATTGCGGAAGCAAGAAAGGAGAAGTATCTAACCAAAGAGGAAGTGAAAAAGATGTGCGGTGTTTGTGATACCACACTCTGGCACTGGTCTAAGAAAAACTATCTGAAGCCTGTAAAGGTTGGAAACAAGGTCAGATACCGACAATCCGACATTCAGAGAATTTTAGGTGAACACAATCCTTTAATCTAAGCCTATGAAGGAGGAAGAATATATGCGCGTAGGAACAACTTTGTACAAGGTGGTCAATCAGCCATGCGCCAATGGCGGTTATGAGAAGAAACGTGTCGTATGGAACAACAGCACATTACGGCAGGACTATGGAAAGAATTATCTTGCCACCGTCCCCAAGTATGACGGCTTTTGCACCGTCCCCAACCATTTGAACTACCAAAAGGAGATTGAGGGATTTCTGAACCTTTACGAGCCTATAGAGCATAAACCGCAGCAGGGGGACTTCTCCCACATCCAATCCTTGATGCAGCACATCTTCGGGGAACAATACGAGCTGGGTATGGACTATATGCAACTGCTGTATCTACAGCCGACACAGAAGCTGCCTATTGTCCTACTTGTTTCAGAAGAACGCAACACAGGCAAAAGCACGTTCTTGAACTTCCTGAAAGCCGTGTTTGAGAACAACGTGACTTTCAACACCAACGAAGATTTCCGCAGCCAGTTCAATTCCGACTGGGCAGGAAAGCTACTAATCGTTGTGGACGAAGTTTTGCTCAACCGCAGGGAAGACAGCGAACGGTTGAAAAACCTGAGCACCACTTTCACCTACAAGGTGGAAGCCAAAGGCAAAGACCGAACGGAGATTGCTTTCTTCGCCAAGTTCGTGCTATGTTCCAACAACGAATATCTGCCTATACTCATAGACGCAGGAGAAACACGCTACTGGGTGCGGAAGATAATGCCGTTGCAGAGTGATGATACCAACTTTCTGCAAAAGCTAAAAGCGGAAATACCCGCATTTCTTTATTTCCTGACCCAAAGGGAACTATCCACGACACAGGAAAGCCGTATGTGGTTCAACCCAAGACTGACACATACCGCAGCCTTGCAGAAAATAATCCGAAGCAACCGCAACCGACTGGAAATAGAAATGACCGAGTTGTTGCTTGACATCATGTCGAACATGAACGTGGAAAGCGTATCATTCTGCCTGAACGACCTTGTAACCTTGCTACTCTATTCACAGGTCAAGGTTGAAAAGTATCAAGTGAGGAAAGTTGTGCAGGAAGTATGGAAACTTACTTCTGCACACAATTCGCTATCCTACACCGCTTATGAGTTCGCACCCCATCGTGAGTGCCACTATGAGCCGAAAAGGAAAACTGGTCGGTTTTATACGGTAACGAAAGAACAACTGACCGCTATCTAATTATTTTGATGAAATGATGAATAAGGGAAGTAATATATTGCCTTACAGATAGATATGTATTCATCAAACACTCATCAACAACGATTGCTGATGAAAAAAGAAAACATCATTTCTCTTTTGGCAAGCAATCTGATGAGAAAAAGATGAGCCGATATAACGCTGTTTAACAGTGTGTTAAATTCCAAATTCATCAAATCATCATTTTTTCATTCACCAACAAATCCGTAAGAAAATGACAATAGAAGAAGCTAAGAGCATACGAATAGCCGACTACCTGCACAGCTTGGGTTATTCACCAGTAAAACAACAAGGTATCAACCTTTGGTACAAATCTCCGTTTAGGGAAGAGAGTGAAGCATCGTTCAAAGTGAATACCGAACGTGAACAATGGTATGACTTCGGTTTGGGAAAGGGCGGAAACATCATTGCACTGGCTGCACATCTGTACGCTACCGACCATGTGCCTTACATCTTGAAACGGATAGCGGAGCAGACACCGCACGTGCGCCCGGTATCTTTCTCTTTTGGCAAGCAAAACTCTTCCGAGCCAAGCTTCCAACATTTGGAGATTGTTCCGCTGTCATCTCCTGCTCTGCTTGCCTACTTGCAAGGTAGAGGAATAAATACAGAACTGGCGAAAAGAGAATGTAGTGAAGCCCGTTTCACCCACAACGGCAAGCGGTACTTTGCCATCGCCTTTCCCAATGGTTCTGGTGGGTTTGAGGTTCGCAACCGCTATTTTAAGGGTTGCATCGCCCCAAAGGAAATCTCCCACATCAGACAGTCGGGAAAAGTGAGGAATACCTGTTATATATTCGAGGGATTTATGGACTACCTCTCCTTTCTGACATTGAGACAGGAAAGCTGCCCGAATTATCCGGAGTTGGACGAACAGGACTACATCGTATTGAACTCCGTATCGAATGTAAACAAGGCTCTCTATCCGTTGGGCAATTACGAACGCATCCACTGCTTTTTCGACAACGACCATGCAGGCATGGAAGCCCTCCAACAAATCCGCAAGGAATACGGCAGAGACCGATACATCCATGACGCTTCACAGATTTACAGCGGATGCAAGGACTTGAACGAATACTTACAGAAACAGGTTGAAAGAAAAAGGCAAGTCCAATCCGTCAAAGGAGTGAGCAGCCAGTCACCGAAAAAGAAAAACGGCTTTCGGTTATAGCCCACTATAACTACACGCTCCGCTTTCGTAGTTGTGGGCTCTCCCGAGGGGATTAGGGCTTTGCCCTAATGACCCACTCAGGGCGTTTCACCCCTGAGAACCCAGAGCAAAGAGTGACCCTCTCTTTGCAATCTCCGCTTATGGGTGGTTGTACCCCTAAGAACCCCGTGCGGTTATGAGCGGACAGCAATAAGTTTAATCAACAACCCAAATCATATTTTGAAAATATGGCTACAAAAAGCAGTATACACATCAAGCCTTGCAAGACCTCGTCAAGCGAGGCTCATAATCGAAGGAGTGCCGAGTACATGCGTAATATCGGCAAGTCCCAAATTTACATTGTGCCCGAACTCACTGCCAATAATGAGCAGTGGATAAATCCCGGCTTCGGCAATCCCGACCTGCAGGCGCACTATGACTACATTAAGCGGATGGTCAAAGAAAAGACAGGTCGTGCCATGCAGGAAAAGGAGCGTGAACGCAAGGGAAAGAACGGAAAGATAATCAAGGTGGCGGGATGCTCACCAATCCGTGAGGGTGTGTTGCTCATCCGACCGGACACGACACTGGCAGACGTACAAAAATTTGGCGAGGAATGCCAAAGACGCTGGGGCATCACACCGCTCCAAATCTTCCTGCACAAGGACGAGGGGCATTGGCTGGGCGGACAACCCACCCAAGAAGACAAAGAAAGTTTCAAGGTGGGCGAAAAATGGTTCAAGCCGAATTACCATGCCCATATCGTTTTCGACTGGATGAACCATGACAAAGGCAAGAGCCGCAAGCTCAATGACGAGGATATGACCGAAATGCAGAGCTTGGCATCCGATATTCTCATGATGGAACGTGGACAGTCAAAGGCTGTTACAGCTAGGGAACATTTGGAACGTAACGACTTTATCATTGAGAAACAGAAGGAGGAAATGAAGCGGCTTGATGCCACAAGGCAATACCGGGAATATCAGTTGGAAATGGCTAATCAAAAGATGCAAGAAACTGAAAGCATTACCAACGCCCTTATCGAAAAAGCAAATGAGAAAGAACGACAGAGCGAAGACCTTGACCGGGCTATCAGCGAAAAACGCTCCAAGCTAAACAGGGAAAAAGGGAGCGAACTTCTGAATGCCGCTGTCGGCTGGGCTACCGGGAAATCGAAAGCCCTGAGAAATGAAATAGAGGATTTGCGCAATGAGATTTCCACGCACGAGGAAACCATTGAGCGGTTACAGGATAAAATCCAAACCATACAGAGTGACCACCATCGGGAACTGATGAAACTGGAAAGTAGGCATCAATCAGAGTTGAGCCGCAAGGAAGCGGAACATACGCAGGAGACCACAAGGTTGAAAAACCGGATTGCATGGCAAAGCCATATCATCGACTGCCTCAGTTTCCTGCTGCTCAAAACAAACGACATCTTCCGCAAGGCTGTTTACTGTGTCGTCCGTTTTGCCCGTGATTATTACAAGTCCCGTTTTGATACGGAACAGGTGTCGGACATCAAGAGTGCCCTTAACCTGTTCGGGGAGGACAGACAATCACTCCGGGCTGCCAGAGATTTCCTGTATTTCACCGCCAAGCAAAAGGGCGGGTTTGACAATCGGGAACAAATCAAAGCCAGACGGGAAGTTGACAATGTGGTGGAAGGGAATTATGACCAACAGCCGAAAAGAGGTTTTTCGATGAGAAAATAAAAGCCATAATGTAAAATAGTCAACTAAACAATTAAAAGGGATAGTGTCTATCCTCTCCCCTTTAATTACTTGAATAAAGACTGATATTCATCATCGTCTTGCATCTTTTTAACTAAAAACTCAACCCATTTTTCTGTATATAGATAACTATTATTAGGTTCATCATATAAACAGTATTCTGGCTTTGTTTTTTCAGGGTTATCTGAATTCCTTTCTGGACGAACTTCATATTTTTTCCAACACCTCGTATGAGTATCGGAATTAAATTTATTAACTTGTTTTTTCCCTCTTATAATCTTAGGGTTACCTAACCGTTCCTGAACTTGTTGTATTACGGTGGCAGGTTTTAATGTCCCTTTATTTACAACTGGAATATGCTTTTCCTTGATTAGTCCTGCGATTCTTTCAACTTTCTTTTTTTCATCATCTGTCAGTTTATCATATGGGAAGAACTGAACAGGAAGAGCATCTACTGACTTATGGTTGGCAACTTGAATCAAGAATGCTTTAAAAGAATACTCTCCGCTCTGCATAATATCTGTACTTATTGACGCTCTATATTTATCAATAAATCGAGTAATTTTTTGAGCATCTTTGCTCATTTTTATCCCCATTGCAAGAGTTCTCGAAGAGGGAAATAGTTGCAATGCAAAGGACAAAGACTCTCTTAGGCAATAATCTTCACCAAACTCTTTCTCTACAATCTTATCAAAATTTAGCAATAGAGCTTGGCACTCTGCGAAAA
>OHJI01000714.1_pt1 | contig 10714 bp, 10 predicted proteins | sample 1568571 | NCBI WGS metagenome assembly OHJI01 (sample SAMEA3879583, study PRJEB24766) | human gut metagenome | biome: human-associated habitat; feature: feces | place: USA | collected 1985/1987
TTTTCTGGCACTTCCATTAATGATTACAATTTTCATGCGTGTATCCTCCAACTTCCGATTTAGTGTCCTTTTATAACGGTTGCATCATCTCAAGAATGATTCCATCCGGGTCTCTGAAATAAAACGCTCTGCTTTCCCCAAATCCATCTGCCCTGAAATCGAAATACTGCGGTTCAGACAAGCACTCCACATGATTTTCGATAAGGGCTTTGTAGACAGAATCAATGTCATCCGTATAAAAGCATACTTCCGAGATAGATGTCGTAAACAAGTCTGATTGTTCTTTGTGGATTTTGCTGTCTACAAATTGAATCAATTCAACAGGCGGTGTTTCAATATTCTCAGAACCATTCAAATAAGCAACCCTTGCCTTACAATTTTTCTTTTGAAACATTTTATCTGTCTCTTCGCCAACCATCATGATTTCTCCTTGATATTTAAGTCCAAGTATATCTCTATAAAATGCAATTGATTTATCTAAATCTGAAACCGTCAATCCTACATGATATATTCTTCCAACCATTTACTATTCCTCCTTAACAAATGATAAATACCGATTTGCAAAACACATTCTTTTTTACATAGGCGCAGTATACCACATTTCCTGTGCCTATGCGATATCATTTAATGCTTATTCCGATATGAACTCATCTTCTCCACAGTGACCTCCGGATAAAAGTAAGTAAGAATCGTTGCTTTCGGAACTCCTGCGGCAAGTGCTTTTTTCACCTCTTCCTTCTGCTCCGGCGTATATGACCAGTGCAGCATTCGGTTAGTGATGTTCTTTCTTTGGTTATGAAGCTTAATGAACAATCTTCATTGAAAATATCTGCTGATAAGGATAACAGATTGCTTTTATTTAATGAATGTATTAAAAAAATCCGCTAAATTGCGGATTTTTTCTTTAATCTCTTGACCTATGTTTAAATTATACAGGAAGCTTTTCTGTATTTAAGAGGTGATACCCCATACATTTTCTTAAAGCTGCGTATAAAGTAGCTCACATTCTGATATCCACTGCACATCGCAACCTCTGTAACGGAAGCTGCTGATTCCTCCAATAGCTGTCTGGCATGCTCCAGTCTGAGATGATTGACATACTGTGACAGCGTAATATGAAAATGCTCTTTAAAATAGCGTGATATGTATTTTTCTGACAAATGAAACTGTGCACCAAATTCCTTCAGTGAAATTTCCCTTGTATAGTTTTGCTGAATATACGTTATCATTTCTTTTTCTATTGTGTTGGTGCCATTTGTGCCATTTTCCAGTATTAGATTATTGCTCCACATTTTCTGGATGAATTTGATGAGAGTTATTTTGGTTTCAAATTGCGCCTCTATATTTGCAGCATCTGTGTTTTCTGCGTTTTTCCCTGATATCTGTGCATTTATCTCTATCAGCCGCTCGCATATATCTGCTGCTGTATCATTTATCTGAGGACTAATCATAAGTCTGCCTCGTTTGAGAGGGGATAGGATTGATTTTTCCATGAGATCGTCCGTCTGAAATGATATATATTCAAGAGGAAACAAAAATGTGTAATAATCTGCATCTCCTGTCGGCGAGCCCATGAAATGCAGACTGCCCGGAGATACCACAAATGTATCCTTTGGGCTTCCTATATAGTTTTCACCTGATATGGTCACATGCAGCTTGCCCTGCTTTACATATATAATTTCCAGCTCATCATGCCAGTGTACCGGAATCTGGAATGCACGCTTTACATCACTGATATGATATTGACTGAACGGATTTTCCGGTGTGCCGTGTGGCCGGTTTTCTTTTAATTCAAAATACATTTTTCTACATATTCCTTAGTCTCTTTTAATTCCCATCCGGTTTGTTTGCTGTAATAATTACATATCAACTGTTCTATATTTTAACATATTGCATGCATAAGGTGTGCATTTTTTTATTTGTTCCCTAGGATTTAGTGAATCTACGCTGTGGTATGAGCAGTAACTTAGTAATAGATAAAGTGGAAATAGTACAATTTTCCCTTGAAATAATACAAGAATTATTTGTGATAATGTAATATATTGATACATGCAAGCTTCTCTTCTTTATATCTTCCTCTCCCTAATGAAGCTTATAACGAGAAGTTTGCTTTCATTCTGTTAATATCACAAGGTATACATACATTATAAATGAGGTAAAATCTATATGCAGGTTCAAAGAAAAACACTTACACAGCTTTCCATTCCAATATGCTTTGAAACACTTTTTTACATGCTGGCAGGCATGGTTGACACTCTTATGCTGTCATCCGTGAGCGACCAGGCGGTTGGTGCTGTCGGCACGGCAAATACATATATCTCTGTTTTCATCATCATGTTTGGTGTCATCTCAAGCGGTATGGTTGCTGTCATGACGCAGAATATCGGTGCCGGAAAACCAGGTATAGCATATCAGGCAAGGCAGCTTGGACTTATATTTAACGCTGTAATAGGTGTGCTCATGGCTGTTTTTCTGACTGTTTTTTCCGGAAATATTCTCAAAATGGTCAGCATTGCACCGGCGCTTTTTGATTCGGCAAATACTTATCTGCGCATTGTTGGAGGTGCCTGCTTTTTAAATGCTCTCATACCGATTTATTCAAGCTACCTGAGAGTTTTCGGCTACACAAAGCAGTCACTTTGGGCATCAATTATTGGAAATGTCATTAACTTTATACTTAACGCTGTTTTCCTCTTTGTAATGAACTGGGGCGTTATGGGTGTTGCCACTGCAACGGTTATCTCACGTATTGTCAATCTGATTATTGTTGCCACAATGGGCGCTGTGCTCATCAAGGCAAAGAACAGTCCTGAGCGCATAGCTTCCGGAAAAATTCTCGGACAGATTATAAAGATTGGCTTTCCGTCTGCCTGTGAAACCGCGCTTTACAATATCGCAATGACTCTTGTAGTGCGATTCATGAACCAGATGGATGCTGACGGAATGAACGTCACTGCGCGCTCTTATGCCTTACAGATTGCTAACTTTTCGTACTGTATCGGTGCTGCCTTAGCTCAGGCAAATGCCATCCTGACCGGCTGGCATATCGGAGCAAAGGAGTATGACGAATGTGATAAGGGCACTCGCAAAGCCGCTATCTACGGTGTGATTACGGCATCCTGCCTTTCTATCACATTTGCGCTTTTGGGTAACTACATTGTGCGAATCTTCACGAATGACGTACAGATGATAAACCTAGTCACAAAGCTTCTCGCCATTGATGTTGTGCTGGAGCTTGGAAGAGTCACCAATCTGGTCTATGGTCAGGCACTGAAGACAAGCGGTGACGCCGTATTCCCGGTTGTCATGGGTGCTGTTTTCATGTACCTTGCGGCGGTCGGTGGAACATACTTCTTCGGACTTCATCTGGGGCTTCTCGCAGTCGGTGCTTACATCGGACTCGCAAGTGACGAGTGCATCAGGGCTGTCGGCATGGTGCTGCGCTGGAATAGCGGAAAGTGGAAGAACAAGGGACTGGTTGATTAGAATATTCGGTGCTTTGTGCCGTGTTTCGATTTTTAAGCCGATTCAAAAGTCAAGTTCCTCTTAAAAATTAAATGTTTCTGGGTCAGAACCGTGTTTTTCGTTCTTGTTAAGCTCATTTATGGCATTCATATCACCCTCAGACAATTCAAAATCAAACACTTCAAAATTAGAAATAATTCTTTCCTGATGCGTTGACTTTGGAAGTACAATTATTCCTCTCTGAAGCTCCCATCTTAAAACAATCTGTGCAGGTGTCTTACCATACTTGTCAGCCAGTGCAATAATCACCTCATTTTCAAGTGTTCCTGCTCCGTTGCCTCCAAGTGGGCTGTAGGCTTCTATTGCAATACCATTCTTCTTAGCATATTCAACATTTTCAATATTAGCGTAATAAGGATGAATCTCAATCTGGTTAACCGCTGGTACAACTGTCCAGTTTTCACTGAGAGTCTCAAGATGGTGAACATTGAAGTTACTTACACCGATTGCCTTGATTTTGCCAGCCTTGTACAGGTCCTCCATATCTGCCCACGCCTTCTCATAACCGTTAGCTGGCCAGTGAATAAGATACAAGTCTATGTAATCAAGTCCCATGTCTTCCAAGCTCTGTAAAAATGCTTCTTTAGTTCTTCCCTGTCTAATATCCTCATTCCAAAGCTTAGTTGTAACAAATATATCCCTTCTGTCAATGCCACTCATACGTATGCCTTCGCCTACGCTTTTTTCATTGCCGTAAACCTTAGCTGTATCAATATGTCTGTATCCAGCCTCAATCGCCCATTTTACTGCATTAGCTGTATCAGCTCCGTCTGGTGTTCTAAAAACACCAAGACCTATCTGTGGAATTTTAACTCCATTATTTAATGTAATATAATTCATATAATTCAAATCTCCTTTATCTGTTTTCTTTCATTTTACACCATGTAAACGTTCAATTTCAATTATAGTATTGAGTCCTCTTACCTCAAAATTGATATGAAAAAATAGGACTTAAATCATTCAAGCCCTTGTTTTATAAGGTTTCTCTTGATTTAGTCCTATTTTAACGTATGCCCCTTTTATAATTAAAGGATATCTGTGAGCATTATTTTTCCATTCATTTAAAAATAAATCTGCTTATCTGGTTAAATATCCAATATAATTAACCTCCATATATTTTATGGTTATATTATACACCGTTTTACACTTTTATGAGGAAATCCATAATTATACTCTTAGCATTCTGTATCCTATACCAATATGCGTCTGTATATACTGCGGGGAATTGACATCTTTTTCAATTTTCTTTCTTAATGTTGCCATAAATACTCTAAGTGATGCCAGATCATTTTCCCATGAACTCCCCCATATATTCTTAGTAATATAAGTGTATGTCAGCACTCTTCCTACATTTCTTGATAATAATATAAGAAGCTTATATTCAATAGGTGTAAGATGCAGCTCCTCTCCATTCAGATATGCACAGCCAGCCGCGTAATCAATTTTTAAATCTCCATTCTCAAATACACTTGTATTCTGAGTCATATCTGTCTGCATAAGCGACAGTCTTCTTACTGTTACACGCAACCTTGCAAGAAGCTCATCTACTGAAAATGGCTTTGTAAGATAATCGTCTGCCCCTGCATCAAGTGCTTCTATCTTATCAGCATCTTCAGTTCTTGCGCTTATAACAATTATTGGTGTATTAGTCCATGTTCTTATCTTTTTTATAACTTCCACCCCATCTATATCAGGAAGTCCTAAGTCTAGCAGAATTATATCAGGATTATGTGATGCAGTCTGCGAGATGGCACTCTCTCCATTTACAGCAGTTAAATACCTGTAATTATTAGTTTTTAATGTTGTTGTTATGAGATTTCTTATTGGTGAATCATCCTCAACTACAAGAACCTGCGTTTTATTCATTTAAATGTACCTCACTTAACTGCAGTTTGAATTCGAAAATGCATCCATGTGGTGTATTATCCCTTAATTCCAGTTCACTTCCATGTGCATTTATAATAGTTTTACATAAAGATAACCCAAGTCCGAGACTTCTTCTGTTATCTGCAATTTCATTGTTACAGGTAAAAAATGTATCAAATACATTTTCTTTCATATCATCAGGTATTCCCTCGCCATTATCTTCAACGGATATAATTACATATCTGCCTTCTTTTCTTGCTTTAATATATATATCAGAGCCTTCCTGTGTATACTTTATCGCATTATCAACTATATTAATAATAACCTGTATTATAAGTCTGACATCCATTCTCACAAGAAGCAGTTCTTTGCCGCAATCCACATGTATTTTATGTTCACAGCTTTTTCTGTTGATATGTTTTAACGCTTCAGCAATAACTTCATCTATCAGCTGGTCAGACATATTAAGAGTTACTGTTCCATCCTCAAACCTTGTTACAAACAATATATTCTCTACCAGACTGATTAACCATTCTGAATCATCATATATATCTGTAAATATCTGCTCTCTCGTATCATTATCAAGCTTATCATAATTGTACATAAGATTATTGGCATTACCTGATATTGATGTGAGTGGTGTTCTTAAATCGTGTGAAATCGTCCTTAAAAGATTAGCCCTTAACTGTAGTGTCTTTTCCCTGTAAGCAGCCTGTTCTGACATACGAACATGTTTTTTCAGTTTAGATTCCAGAGTTCCTGTAAGCATTGACGCAGCAAGCATAATAACACATGTGAGCGGATATCCTGTGTCATATGTATGAAAAGTAAATCTTGGTTCTGTCAGGAAGAAATTCATCAGAACAACACTTACAAGCGAACCCGCCACACTCCAGATATATCCATTAGTGAATATCGAAATCAAAAGCACGCACAGAAGATATACCATAATAACATTTGATTCTGTAAATCCAATATATATAAGCAGCATTCCTATTACTGTTGCAATGCTTAAAAGGCCTATTGTTATTAAGAATTCTTTTACAAGTTTTTTTAATGTCTTTTCCGTTATAATTACCACCTTATTTTATTTTGTATATAATAACACATTTTCAATTTAATATCTCTTTTTTTCGTTATCATCACTTTCATTCAATACAGCATTCATTGTATCTTTGTCATTGGTTCTTCTTGTTCTGTTCATAAATCCGTCTATTTTATTCATAACATACCATCCTGCTGCCATAAATAATAATATCACAACTATCAGTATTATTATAATCAATCCCGTCTTCATGCTCATGCCCCCTAATCTTAAACCTTAAAGCATTTTTTCAGATTTTTATAATCTCCTAACACAAGTAATGTAATATCTTCTGTAAGTACAATATCTGGTTCAACATTTACATTTATTGAGTCATTATGCTTTATAGCCATTATGTTTACTCCATATTTTTTTCTTATATCAAGTTCAATAATACTTTTTCCTAACCACGACTCAGGAACTTCCACTTCAAGAATTGCATGAGTATTATCCAGTTGTATTAAATCAAGAATATGGTCCGCAGTGTAGCGTACTGCAGCCCACTTTGCTTCGTGTTTTTCAGGATATACAACCGCATCTGCACCATTACGCAGCAGGAATTTTTCCTGTACATCCCGCTCAGCTCTTGATACCACATATCTGGCGCCAAGTTCCTTTAACAGTGATGTTGTTTCCAGCGAATTCTGAAAACTGTCACCAATTGTCACCATACACACATCAAAATTTCCAACACCTAATGATTTTAAAAATTCAGCATTCGTGCTGTCTCCAATCTGTGCATTTGTGACTATATTCATAACATCGTTAATTCTGTTCTCATCAGTATCAACTGCCATCACCTGATGTCCAAGCTGATTAAGCTGCATAGCCATATGTTTTCCAAATCTTCCGGCTCCTATAAGTAATACATTCTTTTTCATATTGTACTCCTATCCTATATTAATCTTTTCTTCAGGAAATTTTGAATAGCTGTTTCCATTTCCAGAAAAAGCAGCATATATTAAAGTAAGACCGCCAACTCTGCCCATAAACATAAGAATAATAAGAACAATTCTTGATAATATTCCAAGCTGTGGAGTAATACCTAATGTCAATCCGACCGTACCTACTGCTGATGCTGTTTCAAAAAGACATTTTCCTAATGAAATTCCATCTGTGACATTTATAATAAATGCGCCCGTAACAAATAATGTAATGTACATCATAGCTATCGTAGCTGCATTTTTAACTGTATCGTTATCTATTCTTCTTTCAAAAAAATGAATATTCTTATTTCTCTTAAATGTTGCAACCATGTTTCCCATAAGAACTGCAAATGTAGTTGTTTTCATACCACCTGCTGTTGAACCTGGTGAACCACCTATAAGCATAAGAATTATCATAATCATTACAGATGCCTGTTTCATTGCATTAAGGTCAACCGTATTAAATCCAGCAGTCCTTAATGTCACTGATTGAAAAAGTGCCTTAAATACAGGCATTCTCTCGCTTCCAGTCATCATATCATTTATCATAAATATAATTGCAGGTACTGTTATAAGAACGGCTGTTGTAACAATTATTAATTTGCTCTGCATCTTATATCTTTTAAAATGATACTTATTATTCTTAATATCTTCCCACGTAACAAATCCAATTCCACCTATCACAATAAGAAGCATCAATGTAATATTAATAACAGGATTACAGGCATATGTCGTCATTGAAGCAAATTGATTATCCGCTGTTCCCAGCACATCAAATCCTGCATTACAAAATGCTGATATTGAATGAAATATTGCAAACCAGATTCCTTTCAATCCATAATCCTTGCAGAATACCGGCATCATAAGCAATGCTCCTGATAATTCTATAATGAATGTTCCTTTTAATATAAATCCGGTAAGCCTGACTATTCCGCCAACCACTGGTGCTGATACAGATTCCTGCATAAAGCTTCTTTGCATTAAAGACACTTTCTTTCCTGACAATATAGAAAATGCAACAGCAACAGTAATTACGCCAAGCCCTCCTATCTGTATAAGCGTAATTATTACAAGCTGTCCAAATAAAGACCAGTAGCTTCCTGTATCCAGTACTACTAATCCGGTAACGCATACCGCTGATGTAGATGTAAATAATGCATCACCAAACGGTGTTACACAACCACTGGCTGATGAAACCGGCAGCATAAGAAGCAATGCTCCTAATATAATTAATCCACCAAATCCAATTGTTATAACCCGGAATGATGACAAATGTTTTCTTATCCTGTTGTCAAACATAAAAAATTCCCCTTTTCTAACATAATTGAAATCTACCAGAATTATGTTAAAAAAGGGGTTAAGCATTTTTATATGATATTAAGATTATATTAAGATTATTATCTCTCCCGAATCATGATAATCAGAAGATAAGCTGCTCCGAATACAACTATACTCCCAGCCATGATTAAATACATCTGTGACACGCCAACAACATGTCCCCTGAATACAGGATTACAGTCGAGAGTGTTCCTTATGACTGTGACCGCTTCTGACGGAAGCCCTGTGTCCGCCATCTCTTTATACACTCCATTGAGCATGTGGTTCTTAACCAGGGAAGTTCCATATGTACCCGGAAGGTAGGACAATGCTTTCTGCAGCCCTGAACTAAAATTAGATATCGGCATGTATGCACCACACACAAATCCATACCCTGCACTTACGATTGTTCCAACCGCCGACAACTGCCCCTGCGTCTTTAGCGGATAGCTTACAATGCTTGAAAGCGTGCTTCCAAATAACACCAGCAGAATCATATCCAATATAACAAATATTACATCTGACGCACTCATATACCAGCCCATCTTCAATATGTAAAGCAGGCATAATGCAAGTGCTGTGCCATTAACCATAAGCGAATTAAGTACTGTTGATAAGAAATATCCTATATAAATCTTTGTTTTGCTTACAGGCGAAACATCAAAATCTTTTCTTGCTCCGCTGGCTCTGTCCTGAACCATCGTAAGATTGACGCAGAATGTAACAGTTACACAGCTTACTGCAAGAAGTGCCGCAGCTAACTGTGCTGCCACTGTGCCGTTAATTATTTTGTCTGGTAAATCAATCATGTCCTTAGTTGCAGAAACAAAAGAATCTTTGTATACATTTGCTAAAAATGTTGCGTACAAAACAATAAGAATTACCGGAGTTATCATTGATGAAAACAACATTCCTTTGTCCTTAAAAAAGAGTTTTCTGTTTCTGCTTACAAGTGCGGTTATCTCTTTCATCACTGACCACCTCCCAATATTTTCCCAGTCACAGCAAGAAATACATCATCCATACCGCCTTTTACGACTTCATAATCACGGAATATCTCCTGATGTTTCACAATCATTTTCGTAGCTTCAAGTGTGTTCTTAACCTGAATCCTGTAACCATCACGGATTGCTTTGTACTCTGTTTCCAAAGCTTTAATCTCATCCTCTGTAACTCCATACAAAGATATCGTATCTTGAACATATTCATTCTTTAATTCCAAAGGAGTTCCCTCTGCCACGATGCTTCCCTTATCAAGAATCACAACATATCCGGCACTTGCCGCCTCCTCCATGTAATGAGTTGTAAGGAATACCGTCATGTTCTCCTCTGTACGAAGTCTCTCAATAACATTCCATATAAGAAGCCTTGTCTGCGGGTCAAGTCCCGTCGTCGGCTCATCAAGAATCAGTATCTCCGGTCTGTGAATCAGCGCCCTTGCAATATCAATTCTTCGGCGTTGTCCTCCTGATAATTTACCAACGGTGCGTTTCAATAAGTTTTCAAAATCTAATATTTTCGCCAATTCCTCAAGTCGTTTCTTAAACTCCATTCCAGTAATGCCATATAAAGCGGCACGACTTTCCAAATTATCATAAACAGAAAGGGCAGAATCCAAGACAGATGATTGAAAAACTACACCCAGTTCACGCTTAATATAGTCCATATCCTTATCTAAATCGTGTTTATCAATAAAAACGCTTCCACTGTCTTTCGATAGTTGTCCACACATAATATTGATTGTAGTTGATTTTCCTGCCCCATTGATACCAAGAAAGGCAAACAACTCTCCTTTTTTTACACGAAAACTCAAATTCTGAACAGCGTTTACACTTCCAAAACTTTTATTAAGATTATTGATTTGAATAATATTGCTCATTCAATTTCCCCCTGTATAATCGGTTTTTATCTCGCATAGAGAGCAATCAATATAATCTTTTCCTGTTCTAATCGAACTCCAAATTAGTAGATGCAGCATGATACTGTAAATTAAATT
>OHJI01000716.1_pt1 | contig 10697 bp, 10 predicted proteins | sample 1568571 | NCBI WGS metagenome assembly OHJI01 (sample SAMEA3879583, study PRJEB24766) | human gut metagenome | biome: human-associated habitat; feature: feces | place: USA | collected 1985/1987
CTCGGTCTGGTACTGAAAGTAAAACCTTTCAAGATCTTCACTGCTATACATAAATCCTAAAATTTTTGTTCGCAGCGAAGATAGAGATTTCAATTATGAGCCAATTTTTGACTGCTTACTATTCATCGAATAACTTTTGATATAATTACTCCTATTTTTTGTTTTATAAAATCTCTTTCGTTTTTCTTTAATCCGATATAATAACAGGAAAGCATAGTAGAAATAACACATACTATACAAACAATAATAAAAGAAAGCCAAGTAACATCCAGACAGGAGTAAAGCCAAACAGGCATAAGCAAAGCAAATAGGGAAACAACAAACACCCTAAACGTAACCTGAAGCAAGAAACTTGAAATTGGAAAACCTATTATCTTTCCTAATAAAACAAGTCGTGCAAAATGGCATATAAAAGCGATAACAACACCTACAATCATAGCTGAATAAGGAGGATATCCATTTTTTAAGAATATATATGCAACAGGAAGGGTTAATAACGAAATAGTCCCCACTATCAATTGGTAATTACGAACTCTGCCCGAAGCGTGCATGGAAGTAATAAGTGTCCCGGATAAAGAATCAATTAATGCTGTGATCAAAACCAACCTCAAAAAGATTGTCGTATATTGGGGAACTTCTTCCAACCATAAATTCAATATAAAAGGAGTTTCAATTAATATTGGGAGTGAGAATAGAAGCAACATTAAATAGGAAAACTTACTACCTTTATAAACTAATTGAAACATAGCCTCTTTTTCACCTGCCGCATAGGATTTAACGATCTGAGGATTCATTGCCAATTGGAAATTATTTACAAAACCATTTAACGCATTTAGTACCTGATAAGCAATGCCCCGTGCTGCATTAACAGATGCACCAAAAAAAATATTTAAAACAATATTTATACCTTGTTCTTTTGTTACACTTGCTACAGAACCAATCAAATTCCAACTGACAAATGAAAACATCTCTGCACCATGCGACTTATGATAAATCCAATTGCAATGACAGTCGGTGAAATATCGCTTACAATATAAACCATAAACTAATCGAATAGTAACTGCAACTAATGCCAATAAAAAAGCATAAAGTATAAGTTTGTCAACAGAAGATATAACAAGTAAATAAACTATTAAAAGTTTCAATGTCACTTCAATGATACTTACATAAGCAAATGCCTTCATTCGCTCATAAGCTATAATCGCAGCATTGTAAGGCACACTAATTACATTTACTATAAAAGTAATGATCGAAAATTGAAATACCCAATTAACTGCGACATAACGATTCTCTGGAAAATTCATTTGAGTATTAAGAAACCACAGACCTATAGTTTCAGCTAATATCAAGACAATTCCTCCAAGAAATATATGTATTATTACAGCGGTCGTAAAAAGTGTACTTACATTACCCTCTTCACCTTTCCCTATTTCATAAGAAATAAAACGCTGTGTAGCTGAAGTCATCGCTCCACTAATTACAGAAAACATAGCTACAAAGCCACCCACAACATTGTAAATGCCAAAATCCTCAATACCTAGCGTTGCCAAAACAACACGAGAAGTATATAGACTAATCGCCATTGTAAATAACATGCGGAAATACAAAAGCAAAGTATTCTTGGCTATTCGCTTATTATTTTGCTGCACGGCTATTCCTTTTCAAAAAAGAAGTAATAAGGATGCATTTGCGTTACTGAGTTCTTATCATAATCTGTACAAGCAATCATGTAAGACCTAGTGAAATAAATGACAATTATCAATAGAACCACTTTTACTATTTTACATCTTTTCATACTAGCTCTATACCTTTCTCCTAGAATCCATGTTATCACCACTATTATATAAAATGAAAATCCCATAGTAAATCGATGTATCATAGGAACATCATAGAAAATATTACTTACAACAACACTAAACACACAGATTTTCGTAAATAAATGACTTACTTTTTCGTTATCCATTAAGAGGATAGCTATTAATACTAATATGGTAGGTCTTAGCAATAAACTAACAGATGTTGTATCCCGTATATCATCCCAATATAAATAAGAATCCAAACGTTCTGTTGCTGATATCCCCCCCCAATTAATATACATATTAAAAAAGTCCATGAAATTTAATTGTTTAAAAACAATCCCAAGCATAGCACTTCCAAGAATAGCAACATACAAATAAAGTTTTCTTTTTATAGGTATAAAATATAATATTGTTATTACAGCACCATAAATAAAAATTGAAGTATGCATAAAATAACCACCAATGCAACACAAGCCGTAAATTAGCCATTTATATCTACACTTTTCATTATTTAATAAAAAAAGAAGGCCACCTAAATAAACAGAAATTCCTAACATTTGCCTTAAGGCATAAAAGAATAAACTATAATCTAAAAAGAAAAAGAAAAATAATACAGAGAGCATCTTATTATAAGAATACTTATCTACCATCTTATATATAAAAAAAAGCCCAATGAAAGTGGTTACAAATAGATATAATGTACCATTATTGAATAAAAGCACCCGTAACACAGCATTGTATGCCATTAATAATGGTTCCAAGTCACGCGTATCATTTATATTATAAAAATTTTGCTCTCCCGTAAAAAAACGAACATAATTAATAGAATCAGCTCCACCTACCACCCTTGAGCGAAATCCAATAAAAAATAAGACAACCCATATTGCTATCACAAAATATGTGCGTTTTGGATTTTTCCAATATAATCCAGACAGCAATAACAAAAATAATATAAAAACAATATACGGAACATCCATCCTATAAATAATTAAAACTTGCTCTATTAATCTAGTTTATATTACTTTTTGCCATACTTTTCTTCCATTCCATAACCATAGCCATATTTATGGTTGTAACCATAACCATACTTACTACCATAGCCACTCTTTCTTGAATTCAAATCAATGCTATTAATAACCGTAGCCAATTTATCGAATTTCTTCTGATCCCGCAGCACATTAATATACTGATACCCCAACTTCGGAGTTACATCTGCACGACACACATACACGCACATATCAGCCACACGACTGGCAATAGCAGTATCGGTCACAATAGCAATAGGAGCCGTATCAAGAATAATGTAATCGTAACGCTCTTTCAATTTCTCTATTGCATCTTCCAGTACCGTACGCGCCATCAACTCTGTAGGATTGGGAGGAATAGGACCACCCGGAAGAATATCAAGATTAGGACTTACATCCGAATGTTGTATCATATCAAAAAGATTGGTATGCTCGGGGTCAGCCAGATAATTGGTAATACCTTCCGTGCGATGGGACAGATTAAAGACCTTATTCAGCCCCGGCTTGCGGATATCCAAACCCACAATAACAACTTTCTTACCCATATAGGCCAGACTGACTGCCGTATTTCCAGCAATAAAAGACTTACCTTCACCCGGCTGTGTGGATGTAAAAAGCACCACTTTCTGACTGGCACCAAGCATGAACAACATATTGGTACGCAGACCACGAAAAGCCTCCTCCATCATACCATTCTGATTCTCCTGAACCACAATGGCACCTTTTTCGGGCTTCTTACTTAAAGGAAGCTCACCCAAAATAGGAACATCCGTTATCTTCTCCACATCCTCGGCATTCTCTATCTTATATTTTAATAAATCCTTCAAATAAATAAGACCTACAGGAATACCCATACCCAATACAAAGGCAGCCAGCAGAACTATCTTCTTCTTAGGAGAAACCGGCTTTTTACTAGGAAGAGCAGCTTTGATGATACGTCCGTTATTAGCAGTGGATGCCAGGGTTATTGCGTTTTCCTCACGCTTCTGAAGCAACATAATGTAAAGGGTCGCCTTGATTTCCTGCTGGCGGGAGATAGTAAGAAATTCTTTCTCCTGCTGCGGCGCACTGCTGATCCTGCCTTCAAACTTCCGTGCCTGACGTTCAAGGTTGGACTGCGCTATCTGCAACCCTCTCAGTACACTGTTCACGGTAGTCTGCACATTGTGCCGCATGGACTCGATGCCCGTATTGATATTGATTACCGCAGGATTGTTTTCGGAAGAGGTACGGAGCAAACGCTTGCGTTCGATCAGCATCGTGTTATATTGGTTGATGATAGAACCCAAATTCTGGTCCTGCAACCCTACATTAGCGGGAATCACCTCGTTTGCATTCTTCGGATTGTTCACATAGTTACGCAAGGACTCCACCAGTCTCAACTGGGTGGCATTCTCGGTCAGTTGCTGTTCATATTTCGAACTCTCTTCCAAAGCCAGACGGGCATCGCTGGTCAAATCGGTCAATCCGGAGCGTTGCTTGAAATCGGCAAGTTCCGTTTCAGCAGTACCTAACTCCCGATTGATAATGCCAATACGCTCGTCTATAAACTCTGCGGATTTTTGAGCCACTTCATTCTTCTCGTCATTCGCGTCCAGATTATAAAAGTCAACCAAACAATTGATGAAATCGATACCGCGCTGCTTTACCGTATTCTGCAAGCTGATGGCAGCAATTGTGGTAGTCTTCGAAGTGGGTTCCACTGACAAATTCTCTACATAACTTTCCGTCACATCTGTAGGAGAATTAACGTATGCCACCAGATTCATATCTTCTTCCAAAGGTGGGACCGAGTCGTTCTTTGTAAAACTGAAAACTCCTACTGGAGTGGGGAAAACAGCCGGAATACTGTCAAAACTTACCTCAGTCTCCTGCTTCTCCTCGTCAAACATATATTCCACTTTTACATCCAATTTTCCATTCATGGTGTATTTTAGATGAAGCTTGGCTCCTTCTTCCAGATTGTCTGCCTCTTCAGGAGTCATATAAACTTTTACCGGAGTGGACTTATATAAAGGAGTGTTATAGCCGAACATACGTTCCTCGGCCACTGAAATATACAAATTCAAATGATTCACCACCTTTTTAATCAAGGTTCTTGACTTCAGGATTTCCACCTCATTGTCAAAATTGTTAGTCATGGAGAACATACCCAGATCCTGAAGGGCTCCCATAGGATTATTACTGCTTCCACCTTTCTTGTCACCTTCTTTGATGAGTACGGCCGCATCAACATTATAGACAGGAGCTTGATAACGGAGATAGATGAAAGCAGATATAATACAAACCAGCACACTGGCTACAAACCACGGCCAATAGGCAAAGTATTTAAAAAACAAGGCATAAAGATCAACGTTCTCCTCACGTTGCTCGGTACCCGAAGGGGTGTTCTTCTGTTCGTCAGTCATATCAACAGTTTGTAATCAACAATTATATTTATGAGTTTTATTTCAAGATGGTTGCCAGAAGGCTTGCAAGAGATACCAAAATGGATGTAGCACTGATCCATATGCTGGTGCTGCTGCCAATGTCCGAGTTCTTGGCTTTTGTCTTATTGGGCGTTACATAGATGATATCGTTCTGGCGCAGGTAGTAATAGGGAGATACAACCAGCTCTGCATTATTAAGATTCAAATTGATAATCTCACGCTTGCCTTTTGCATCTTCACGAATCAGTTTCACATTGTCACGGACGCCATAAACAGTCATATCTCCCGCCATGGCAAGGGCTTCAAGGATATTTACCTTTTCATTTCCTACGGTAAAAGTACCCGGACGGTTCACCTCTCCCAATACCGAAATTTTGTAATTTGCCATACGGACTGTAACGATAGGACTCTCTTTCAGATAGGGCTGCAATTGCTCACGGATCAAATCTTCCGCCTCGTTTTTCGTAAGGCCGCCTACCTTCAGACGACCGATAACGGGGAAATCTATCTCACCCTTGTTATTTACCAGGTATTGCTGGAGAGTGGGTTGTGTGGTAGTATTAATATTGGTCAGGGCTGCATTCAGAGGAGTCTGTACTGTCAGGTTAAAAGGAGCGGCAGCCTGAGGATCACTCGTGTTCACAGTTATACTCAGCAAATCTTTCGGCATAATCTTTGCATCATAAAGGGGAAGATCTTCCCTGTAACTGTTCACTACCTCGGGATTCTGCATGTAAGGTACATTTTTATAGGAGGTGCAGCCTGCCAACAAGGCGGATGCCACAACAAACAATAATAGTTTCTTTAAAGTCTTCATATCAGTTTTTTCATTTATTATTCAATCATCTGCCAAACAGGCGCGAAAAAAGACCTCTGCCGTGATTCTCCGAAACAGGAGATTCACCGGCATTACGTATCAAATCCGAAAAAGTGGTTCCGTCATGAATCATTCCATAAATAGTACCCCAATCGGGAAGGCCTCCCAAGTTGCGGTCATCTATAAAAAGATCGGCTTTGAGCTTGCGTGAGTAATGATTGTTACGCCCTTTCTCCTCCTCCGGATAGTCGCGGTTCACGGCATAAAATTCAAGACCGCGATCACGGCAAAAGGCAAGAGCTTCGTCAAGCAGACGCCCTTCACGCACTGTCCATAGAATCAACCTGTGATGTTCGTCACGCAATTTTTTCAATGTCTCAATGGCAAACGGCAACTCCCTGCCGATTGCCGGATACTTGTGCTCAACAATAGTACCGTCAAAGTCTACTGCTATGGTCATTGTATGTCAATATATAATTATATGTTAACTGAGTTTTTTTCCGCTATAGGTTCCAGCAATTCTCTAGCAATGGTAACTTTAGCACATCCAAGGATATCAATTTTTACAACCAGACTAGTAGAACCATCTATTTCACGACATATATTCCCTTCCAACCCTACCAGTTTGCCACCGTTTACACGGACACGATCGCCCAAATGCAGAGGGCATGACTCAATAGTGACATGTTCTTCGGCATCATTGACCATACGCATCAAGCTGTACATCTGATGATCTGGAATAATAGCTACGGGACGGCAAGTATTTCGGGAAGAACCGGCTATGTTAACCATGAAACGTTTTATATAAGGAAGGCAGACTATTTCTTTCCGTCTTACTGAATCTGTGCAGCGAATGAACACAAGAGCAGGGAAAACAATACGGTCCACTTTTTTACGTTTACCATCATGACGAATACTCATCTCCTGTTGGATAGGGACATAAACTTCATAAGCTTTCTCACTATCAGTTTCGTTTTTCAAACGTTTTCGTAATCTATCCTGACAGGCTTTTTCACTTCTGTTATTTACAACAGCCACATACCAATGCTTTTTTTCCTGATCATTTCGGAATATGCCTACGGCGTCGTCGGTCTTTTGAACCGTCGTTCCCAAAATTTGTTGTGGCATGTCTTTGCCCTTGTTATTTACAATACTCATAGTGGAATAATCCGACTAAAAACAGACGCACTCTTATATAGAGAGCGTCTATCGGCTGCAAAGGTATAGATTTATTTTCATTTTCTAGCATTTACAGACTGTAAACTGATAAAAAAAGTTTTTTCTCTCTCTATATATAATAAACTTATGGGCTGATTTTATTCATACAACTTACTACATAAATGGAAATCAGAAATTTAAGAAATCGGACGCTCTCTATATAAGAGTGCGTCCTAATTTCAAAATAATTCAAATATTCCCCTTCTTATAGATCTTTTAAAATATTTCTATTTGCATTATCTATCTGATTAGTCTGTATAGACGAAAGATAGATTTGTGTAGTAGTTTCTGAATCATGCCCCATCGCTTCGCTAATAATACCAATCGAGATGTTTTTCGTCTTAGCTATACTTGCCCAGGAATGGCGCGCCACATACATAGTAAGTGGTGTGGTCAATCCTGCCCGGGCTGCAATCTTCTTCAGCTTACGGTTCACCAGCAACATTTTATTCCGGTATTGTCTGCGCTCCGTGCCATCTTCTCGTTCTATAATAGGTAAAAGATATTGTGTTTCCGAATCTCCGTATCTGTCAATAATCTCCTGCATCTGTTTTTCCCACCGTATAATGAGTTTCTTACCTGTTTTACGACGGCTATAACTCACAAAGCCACTATTGAGATCTTTTTTACGCAAATAGGCAAGATCTATAAAAGACATTCCTCGCATATAGAAAGAAAAGAGAAAGATATCTCGTGCAAATTCCAATGATTTATGATCGGAAAGATCCAACTGCTTGATGTGTTTGATATCTGTCAGGGTGGCAGCTCTCTTTGAGGTCTTGTCCACACCAGTATATACATTCTCAAAAGGATCTGCAGGAAGGGCCAGTCCCTCACCCACTGCCTTGCGATACACACAACGCAAAATACGCATATAAAAAGAGGTGGTATTACGACTTAAATGGTGAGTGGAGCGCATCTCCGTTTCATAATGTTCCATCAAATCTGCATCCATCTCATCAAAACATAAGTCTATGCCGTCACGGAACTTCATGAAGCTGTTCAATGCGGACTGATATGTTTCGACTGTCCGTTCTTTTCCTTGCCCTCTAAGACGCTCTATCTGCTCCTGCATGTATTCAAAAACGAAAACGCCCTTACTCGGACGGTTCTTTAATTTTACTAATCTCATATTTGCCATTACCTAGGTTAATTAAATAAATCATCAAAGAAAAATATAATATCATGATTTATATTTTAATGAGGACTTAAATACTTGTAATGGCAAATAGATTCTTTAGAATTAAAGAGAAAGAACTCAGTGTGCTTATATCGACAAGTATATAACAATAAAAAATACAAAAGCGCGCAGCTCTGATAAACTGCACGCTTTTGCTTATTATTTATGTCCTTGTCTGAATTACTTCACTTCCTCAAAATCAACATGATATATCTATCAGCGACTTGCGTACACGTGTTGCAAATATAACGCAAACCCGAAAATAAGCATCCATAAGCAACACACGCTCTTGCTCACAAAAGTACGATTTTTATTCATAAACAAGAGATGTAAACGCATAAAAATCAAAAGAAAGCGATGTTTTTAACAGATTCTTCGGTTTTATCCTTACCTTTGTATTCTATATTGAGTTATTGTATCTGAATAATAAAATCAGTTACATCAATAAGAAAAATAGGAAGAACTCGATTAACAATATAAAACATAGTAAGATGAGAAGATTTGTAACATTCACTGTTGTATTTTTATGTGCAACAATAGGGCTTGCCCAAACGAAACAAAGCGATCAACAAGCCCCCAAAGATTCAGTTTTAAATAGAATTGATAGCCTTGTTCAAATAACGAATGCTTGGTTAGAACAAATAGAACTTGACCATTCTCTGAAACAACGTTATAAATTATATCAGACAGAGAACATATACACCCTACTTCAATTAGATACTAAAACAGGAATGATAGAACAAGTTCAATGGTCTTTAGATTCAGAAAACGAAGGTAGCGTAACTATAAATAATGATGACTTGAATTATGGATTTGGTCATGGCTCTGGAAGTTTTGAACTATATCCCACAAAAAATATGTACCAGTTTATTCTACTGGACAAAACAAGTGGAAGAAAATGGCATGTTCAATGGGGGATGAAAACAAAGGAACGTTGGATTAGAAGAATTTATTAGTATTTTCACAAAAGTGACATCTAAGAGTTATCTATAAAAACAGTAGATGCCTCTAAACAATAAGAAAACGATGCAGATACACAACAATACATTGATAGCAGAATGCTCAGCTTACGATTTCAAGGAAATGTTGGAGCGTAAGAAAGTAAAGTCGTGGCTTAAATCCGTGTCGGCTTTCGCTAATACGGATGGTGGCAGTTTGTTCTATGGAGTGAATGATGACGGCATAATTGTAGGGTTGGAGAATCCACAAGCCGATGCTGATTTTATCAGTGAAATGATAAAGGCACGACTTGACCCTGTGCCGGAAGTTCAGCTTATTCCGATAGAACACGAAGGGCATACCTTGCTTGAAGTGAAAGTAAAGGCAGGAACGCTTACACCTTATTACTATTATCAGGATGGGACACGTACCGCATATGTACGAGTTGGCAATGAAAGTGTAGAATGCAACTCCCAACAATTACTTTCGTTGGTATTAAAAGGCACGCACATGACTTGGGATTCACTGCCTACCCAAGTGGATGCCAGCAAACATTCTTTCATCATCCTTGCCAATACTTTCCGTGAGCAAACCCATCAGGAATGGAATGACAAGTATCTGGAATCATTCGGACTGGTAACTCCTGACAGCAAACTGACCAATGCAGGATTGCTGTTTGTGGATAATTGCACAGTATTTCAATCGCGTATTTTCTGCACCCGTTGGACTGGACTATATAAGGATGATGCCATCAGTTCCGTGGAACATCGGGCTAACCTTGTGCTGCTCTTAAAATATGGTATGGATTTCATCAAGAACTATACCATGAGCGGTTGGGTGAAGATGCCTAACTATCGTCTAAACCTACCGGACTATTCAGACCGTGCCATCTTTGAAGGGTTGGTAAACCACCTTATCCATAGAGATTATACTGTGATGGGTGGTGAAGTGCATATTGACATTTACGATGACCGTGTAGAATTAGTATCACCCGGTGCCATGCTCGACGGTACACAGATTCAAGACCGTGACATATACAAAGTGCCGTCCATGCGCCGTAACCCCGTTCACACAGTTGGACTATATGGAGAAACGTGGCTCCGGTTTACGCAAAATGCGGGAGCTTACGGAAAAACTACCCAATTTCCTGCAAGGAAAAGAACCTCAATATCAAACGGAAGCGACTTCTTTCTACACTACTTTCTATAATCTGAACTGGGGTGACAACGGAAGAATACCTGTTGAGGAAGTGGCTAACAGGGTAAACAGTACCCTCGAAAAGTACCTTGA
>OHJI01000719.1_pt1 | contig 10651 bp, 7 predicted proteins | sample 1568571 | NCBI WGS metagenome assembly OHJI01 (sample SAMEA3879583, study PRJEB24766) | human gut metagenome | biome: human-associated habitat; feature: feces | place: USA | collected 1985/1987
TTCGGTGTCTGTGAGGATGAATCCTGCCAAAATCGACGCTCCTGCTCCTGAATCGGTCTCGGATTTCTTTTCAATGCCGGTGAAACCTGTTCTATGGAACAGATACGGCTGGTTTCTCAGCGAACGCCCGGTGTTCACATTGGACCCGTTGATGCATGGCGGATGCTACTACGTTCAGGATTCTTCGGCAATGTTCGTGGGCGAAGTGTTCCGGCAGGTCCTGAAGAAGATGTCGGAAGAAGGCGCTCTGCCGAAAGAAAGGCCGTTGAGGGTTCTGGACCTGTGCGCGGCTCCGGGCGGCAAGACCACTGATATACTGTCGTCCCTGAAAATGTCCGGCATCGGTTCCTATCTGTTGGTATCCAATGAGATAATGAAGCAGAGGGCCGCCGTGCTTTCAGACAATGCCGGTATCTGGGGAGACCCCGATGTGGTGGTTACCTCCGTGGACCCGAAAGCTTTCGCGTCACTTGGCGGATGGTTTGACATCATTGTCGCTGATGTGCCGTGCTCGGGTGAAGGTATGTTCAGAAAGGATGAAGAGGCGCTCGCCCAGTGGTCTGAGGCCAATGTGGAGTTGTGTTCAGCCCGTCAGCGAAGGATTTTGGCTGATGTGTGGCCGGCCCTGTCCGAAAACGGATACCTTATATATTCTACCTGCACATTCAATAAATATGAGAATGACGGGAATGTCGCATGGACAGCAGAAGAGCTTGGTGCGGAAGTCGTGAATGTCGGATCTGAATATAAGGGGCTGATACGGACAGAGCACGGTGTGTCGCTTGTTCCCGGCTTCGTGGAAGGTGAGGGGCAATATTGCTCTGCACTGATGAAGACCTCGTCTGCCCCGTCACCTGTATCATCTGCGCAAAAGGCTGACAAGAAGCAAGTTGTGCCGGCTGATGCCGCGAAGAGAATAAAGAGCTGGTTCAATGTTCCTGTAACATTGACCTTGAGAGGGGATATGATAGTCGCGGTCCCGGAACATCTGAACTCTGAAATCAGATGTCTTGAAGGACTCAGGCCGCTGCTGCGCGGAGTTGCCGTGGGGCAGTTGAAAGGAAAAGACATTGTCCCGGATGCGGATCTTGCGCTGTCGTCGATATTGGAAAGGGGAGCGTTTGTGGAGGCGGACCTGACTAAAGAGCAGGCACTTGCCTTCCTGCACAAGGATTCATTGACATTGACGGGAGTCGAAAAGGGCATTGTCCTTGTCACTTATCTGGGACACCCGCTCGGTTTTGTTAAAAATCTCGGAAACCGCTGCAACAATCTGCATCCGCAGGGACGGCGTATCCGTATGAATATTTGAAAGTTATGCGAAAATTATTGACATTGGCAGTGTCTGTTCTTGCTGCAGCTACGGCTATGGCACAGACGCCTTCATCTAAAGAGTTCAATGAGCGTTATCAGCTGCTCGTATCCAAACTCGGACCTTCTGGAGTGGGAATCGAGACATTGCTAGACAAGTGGGAGGCCGCTTATCCGGATGATGCGGATATGTTGCTCGGAAAGTTCACATATTATTTTTCCAAGTCGCAGTCTTCCGCTGTGGTGGCCAAACCGCAGGAAAAATTCCTCGGCGAAAAGCCTGTGCTGACATTGAAAGACACATTGGGCAACCCTGTGAATTATTTTCAGGTGACGAATTATGATGACGAGCTGTTCGGAATGTCGCAGAAATCCATTGAAAAAGCCATTCAGCTGAATCCTGACAGGCTGGATTTGAGGTTCCTGAAAGTCGCTGCATTGACAGGATATGAGAAGGAGAGTCCGGACATGGCGCTGTCGAACCTGAAGTCGCTCATCATCTACAATGAAACCCAGCATCCGAAGTGGGTGTATCCGGGATACGAAAAGGTGGACGAGGAACTTTTCAGTGCGGCCATCCAGGAGTATTGCTTCCTGTTTTTCAAGTACGCCACGCCGGTTTCCTATGAGGCGTTCAAGGAAATTTCCGAGACGATGCTGTCTTACCATCCGTCAGATGTCCTGTATCTGGACAATGTCGGATCATACTGGCTCGTAGTCAAACACGACTACAAACAGGCTGCCAAGTATTACAATAAAGTGCTGAAAATCAAGCAGGACGACATTACTGCCATCAAGAATATGATACTTCTTGCACGCAACACGTCCAATACCAAACTTGAAAAGAAATACCTTCCGCTGCTCATGAAGTACTCTGACTCAGAGAGCGAAAGGTTATCTGCAAAGGCCCGTCTGGAGGCCCTCAGTATCAAGAAATAATTATTTCAGTCTCGCTGAAAGTTTCGCCGGCAGAATCCGTTTTGTGAGTCTGTCGGTGAATTTCATACATACGCCTGTGAGCAGTGCCGACATGATGGTTCCCTCTCGGATCACGTTTTCGGAACCGTTGCCCAGGACACTGCCGAAGCTGAACCACGCAATGGCTGCTGCAATCACTACCAGGAAGACGTCGAAGAATATCTTGGCGTTTCTGAATTTGACATTGAAAGAATCGGCGACCGTCATCTCGCCCGCCAGCATCCAGGCCTTGCCTTCCACTTCCAGGCTGATGCCCAATGCCGTAATCACGATGGACAGGCACATGAGGATTATCTTCATGCCGTAAGTCCCCGCCTCGATCCAGCCGAACGCTGCGATGGACAGGTCGGTAAGCAGGCCGAAAACGATGGCCGCCGGAATCTGCATGAGGCTTTCGAGCCTGAATTTGCTGCGGAGCAATGCCATCTGCAACAAGATGAAAATCAGGTGCATAAGCATTGTGTACTGGCCCACGGTGCCGATGGTGAAACCACCGAGTTCGAAGTTGCCGCACATTGAAACTACATAGGGTGGGCATGAAATAGGCGCAGTGCCGAGGTCTGACTTTATGGACAGGGCGACGCCTATTGCCACGAGTACCAGTCCGAGCGTGCCGGTCAGGTATCTTGCGAAGATGTTCTTTATGTTCTCTTTATTCATTTCCGTTGTTTTTGGATAAAAGTGTAGCGGGCAAATATCGGATAAAATTACTAACTTCGCAAATTGGCGTCGGCATTGGCCCCCATCGGCATTGACCTGCGCTGAAAATTTTATTAACAATTACTTGATTTCTGAAATTATGAACAGAATCACCAGATTTACAATGATTATGGCTTCTGCGGCAATGGTTATGGGATGTGCAGACAGAAACCGTGAGAAAGTTCCTGCCATCAATCTGTCCGATTTGGATACGACCTGCTCTCCGGCAGTGGATTTTTATCAGTACGCTACGGGCGGCTGGCAGAAGAACAACCCTCTCAAGCCGGAATACGCACGCTTCGGTTCATTCGACATTCTCAATGAGAATACTGAAAACAGACTGAACGAGCTCTTCAAGGAAATGACTGAAATGAAGACGGCCAAGGGCACAGTCGAGCAGAAGATTTCCGATATCTACAAGATGGGCCTGGATTCTGCCCGCCTCAATGCGGAAGGATTCGCCCCGGTCCAGAAATATCTCGACCAGGTTTATGCTGTCAATGACAAGGCTTCCCTCGTGAAGCTTGTTGCCGACATGCACAATGAAGGTCTTTCACCTTTCTTCGGAGCATTCGTGATGGCAGACCTGATGAACAGCGATATGCAGATTCTGTATCTCACGCAGTCCGGCCTGGGAATCGGTGACAGGGATTACTATCTCGATCCGGCCAGCGCTGAAATCAAACAGGGCTATCTCAATTTCCTTACCCGTGTATTCGGCCTTGCAGGCGTTCCTGAGCCGGAAAAGGCTGCTGCCAATGCACTCGACGTGGAGACTCAGATCGCCACAGCATCATGGACCAGGGTTCAGGAAAGGGATATGGAAAAGATCTACAATCCTACCAATACTCAGGCTCTTGAAAAAGCATACGACGGATTTGACTTCACTTCATATTTTGCTGCAAGAAACATTGCCGACCAGGACAAGCTCGTGGTCTGCGAGCCTTCATTCTTCGAAGCCTTCTCCAAATATTTCGCGGAGGCTGACATCAATGTCCTGAAAGACTACCTTGCAGGCCAGCTCATACAGGATGCCTGCGGTGCTGTCAGCGATGACTTCTATGATGCAAGCTTCGACTTCTTCAGCAAGCAGATGACAGGTGTCACCCAGCAGAAACCGAGATGGAAAAGGGCAATGAGAGTGCCTAACAGCATTTTTGGCGAGGCTGTCGGCAAGATGTATGTGGAGAAATACTTCCCTGAGTCATCCAAGAAGAAGATGCTCACACTCGTGAAGAACCTTCAGGACGCTCTCGGCGAGCATATCGACAATCTCGACTGGATGAGCGATTCCACAAAGGTGAAGGCACGTGAGAAACTCTCTGCATTTACAGTGAAGATCGGCTATCCTGACAAGTGGAAAGATTACTCTACACTCAATGTGGACCCTGCATTGTCATATTACGAGAACCTCAGGGCAGCAAGCTGCTGGAGCATTGCCGACAACATGGCCAAGCTCGGCAAGCCGACCGACAGGTCAGAGTGGGGAATGACTCCTCAGACCATCAATGCATACTATGATCCGACTTCCAATGAAATCTGTTTCCCTGCTGCCATACTTCAGCCGCCGTTCTTCAATCCTGATGCTGACGACGCTGTGAACTATGGTGCAATCGGCGTGGTTATCGGACATGAAATGTCTCACGGTTTCGATGACCAGGGACGTCTTTTCGACAAGAACGGAAACAAGGTGAACTGGTGGACTGCAGAGGATGCAGCCAAATTCGACGAGAAGGCAAATGCGCTTGTCTCCCAGTTTGACGAGGTGGAGATTCTTCCTGGTCTCAAGGCAGACGGCAGGCTTACCGTAGGCGAGAACATCGGCGACCACGGCGGACTCAGCATTGCATATTCCGCTATGGAGAAAGCGATTCAGAAAAACCGCCCGGGCCTCATCGACGGCTTCACTCCTGAGCAGCGTTTCTACATTTCATACGGTATCGTGTGGGCGACCAACATCAGAGACGCTGAGAAAGAGAGACTTACGAAGCTCGATGTGCATTCTCTCGCAGAGAACAGGGTCAATGTCTCACTTCGCAACTTCCAGACATTCTTCGATGCATTCGGAATCAAGGAAGGCGACCCTATGTACAGGCCTGAGAGCGAACGTGTACATATCTGGTAGTGAACGCTTCCGGATTCATATCACGGAAACTTAAGTTTCAAGGAAAGATCGCGGTGGCTACTACGGCCATCGCCTCTTTCGTCATAATTATTTCTGTAGCAGTCTCTTCCGGTTTCCGGAAGGAACTTCGCAGCGGAATCGCATCAATATCCGGAGATATCAGACTGACGTCTCCGGATTTGAATTATGTCAATGAATCTTCACCGGTCCGCTCGGACGCCTCGTATATCCCGTCAATAGACTCGCTCGACGGCGTGGCCTCCATTGTCCCTGCTGTTTACAGGGCAGGAATCGTAAAGACAGATGAAAATATCCACGGCGTCCTTTTCAAGGGTGTGCCGGACGGGGGAGACAGCCTTTCCGCCAGCATTCCGAAAAGGCTTTCAGCCATTTTGGGAGTCAATGCAGGTGACGACCTTACTGCATATTTCATTGGTGAAAAGGTCAAGGCGAGGAAGTTTCACATCAAGTCGGTATATGAGGACGTGCTCGGCAGTGACGACAAACTGCTGATAATCACCGGTCTTTCGGATATGCAGAGACTGAACGGCTGGAGTCCTGACGAGGTGTCTGCGATTGAGATCAGACTCGAAGACAAATACCGTGATCCCGTATTGCTTAGGGAAATGACTCAGGAAGTGGGGGCGAGAGTGCTTTTCAACACGCCTGAAGATGAAGATACCGTGGTAGCGTCGTCGGCCCTGAACATGTATCCTGAAATCTTCTCCTGGATAGAGCTGATCGACTTCAATGTGTATTTCGTCCTGCTACTGATGATCCTGGTGGCGGGTGTCAATATGATTTCTTCGCTTCTGATAATGCTCTTCAGGAACATTTCCGCTATCGGAACACTCAAGTCAGTCGGAATGACGGACCGCTCCATCGCAGCCGTTTTCCTTAAAGTGGCATCCTCCGCAGTCCTCAAGGGTATGGTCATAGGAAATGTCGTGGCGCTGCTGTTCTGTCTTGTGCAGGGCACCACTCATCTGATAAGTCTTAATCCTGAAAACTATTTCGTGTCCTTTGTGCCTGTCCACATTGACATAGTCCTCGTGCTGGTGGCGGACATCATTTCTTATCTGGCGATGATGCTGTTTCTGCTGCTGCCGTGTCTTTTCGTGTCGGGCGTGGATCCGGCGAAGACGGTGCGTGCCCAGTAGTTCCCGAGACAAATGAGGATTTCATTCCGGAAATCGCTGCGAATGTCCGGCTCAGTTCCGTGAGCTTTTCCACATAGTTTATGGTTTCGTAACCCTGGAATTTTCCGAGTTTTACAGTGTCTGCCTCCAGGATAGAGTCTTCTCTCATGTCCGGAATCACGGCCACTATGTCTTCCCATCTGCTGTGAGGCGCCCCTATGGATGCCGCATAGTTCATACAGTCCTTTATCCTGCCTTCCCCTGCATTGTATGCTGCAAGTGTAAACTTCATAAGTTCCTGCCTGTCAGAAGTATATGGCCGGAACATGTTCTGGAGATGCTTGAGATAGGTGACTGCGGTCCTGATGCTGACTTCAGGGTCCAGGAGATTGTCCGCCTGGAATCTGTCGGCAGTACGCGGCATCAGCTGCATAAGGCCCACGGCTCCTCTTCCCGACTGGGCCTCGATGTGGAACTGTGACTCCTGCCAGATGAGTGCGGTCAGCATTGTCCTGTCCCAGCCGAGTTCAGCCGAGTATTTCCTGATGAGGTCATCGTAAGGGCTCAATGTCCTGTAGGTCCATCCCTTCCTCAGTCGCCTGTATGGTTCGTATCCCGGTGAGAACCGTCCCTTGATGATCTTATGCTCGTCAGTGATGCTGAATGTCGAGAGCCAATGGTTCACTTCATAATGTTCCGGGCGAAGCCGTCCGTGCACCAGCCATGAACTGCTGTCCGCAAGCGGGATTGACGCGAAAACGCTCTGGTCGAAAATCAGCGAGTCGTCGAACGGCATCACCACTATGTCCACGGCTCCGTTCTTGAGTGAGTCGATATACTCTTTTCCTCCGAGCATGATATCGGTATTCTTGCCCAATTGCCAGGCGAAAAGCTGAAGCATTTCATAGTTGTATCCGACCGCATATCTCATTGACGGAGAATTCTTTATGCCTATCACGCAGCGAAGCGTGTCCTTTTCGAAAGGCTCGCGTCTGCTGGTTGTTCTTTGCAACAGGGGAACCCCCACCATCACTATGACGGTAGGAATGAGATATTTCAGAACAACCTTGAGCTTCTTGGATATCTTCATAGTTTCAGTGTTGTTGTTTTCAGGAAATGTCCCTCACGGTCAGTTCCTAAAATGTATTTTGTGTGGCGCTTCTTCCTGAACCGCCTCCGAATCCTCCTCCGAATCCGCCGAGTCCTCCTCCTAACCCGCCAGAAGAGCCTGAGCCCTCTGAATTTGATGAGCCGCCGCCTAATGAACTGCCTCCGCTGACCGCCTTGTTCTTCGACGGCTGTATATAGAATGGCCAGTAGATGCCGATCTTGAATGCCCTCTGTGGCCTTATGTAGCCGTGTGCGCTGAAGTAGTCCGCGCTGTCCAGAGGCCAGCCCATATTGACATTGATCACCTTAACGAATATGCAGGCCCTCTTCCACTGGATGTTCACGAAAGCATCTATATAAGGGCAGTTGCCGTATTTTTCGACTTTCTGGTTGTAGAACATGCCGAGTGCAGGGCTGTATCCCGGCTCGTACCACTTGGTGGTGTAGGTGACATTGGCACCTATCTGCATCTGCATCACTTTTTTCACGACATTGAACTGCCAGTACCACCGCGCATTGATAGCGACCATAGGAAGCGGAATGACATCGTCGTTCGAAGATATCTGGAACAATGCCCTGTTGTCGAAGTGCAGGCCCTTGAGCTTGAAGTTCTTGGTTACCCCTATCTTCAATACGCTGATGGCGTCGGTGCATTGTCTTGCCATCGCCATGCCGTCGTAATATACGTGGTTTTTTACCAATGACCAGCCGGCTGATACGTCGAAGTTCCAATGCGGAATCGAGAACGAGCCTGTGAGCCTGGTGTCGGAAATCTTCGAGAAATCATTGTCCCATTTGTAATGGTTCGAATAATAGTGCTGCTGATAGTAGTCAGGCTCGTCGAGCGTCGTCTCGAAATGTATGTTGAATGACATCGGACTCTTCTTGTAGCGCCTGAAAGGGTAGATGTTGAATCCCATATTGGCATTGATTCCGAAGTCATTGATTTCCTTTCCCGCGAAGGTGTAGAAACCGTCTGCGTCCCAGTGGAAATAGTTCTTGAACTGGCCTTTCACGCCGCCGTACAGATATGCTGAGTTCCATACCACGTTTCCGCCCTTCTTCTTGAGGTAACTGTCGGGGGTGAACATATAGTAGTTCAGCAACTTGTCTCCGATACCGGCGTTGATGGACGATACGATGGCGTCGTCAGCCCACGGCTGGAGCTTGATGAACACTTTGTTTTCGAATTTCATGACTCTCAGGGAGTCAGCGGATTCCAAAGGATTCAGATAGAACTTTCCGTTGTACAGGTCACGTGCGTTCGTGTCATCAGCACTGATTTTGTCCTTGTATATCTTGCGGTATGTGGAGTATTCGCTCGAATGTCCGATAAACGCGGTCGTGAGGTCGGTGTCCAGCGTGTCTTTCGCCGAAGCCTCCGCGCGCTCGTCCGCCTTGGCCTGAAGCAGTTCCTCCATCCTGATGATGGCGATGCTGTCTCCGGTAGCCATCACGCTGTCCCTGTACATCTGTTCCTTTTTGAGGACCTTCTTTTCCTGTAGCTTGCGGATGAAGGTGAACGGAATCCTGTATGTCTGGTCTAGGAATACTGTGTTCTTCTTTATCAATGTCGAGGCGTCCTTCAGCCTCACGTCGATTTCCCTGGAGCCGACCGTGGTGTCCCTGATCCAGAAATTGTCCACGATTCCGCCGTTCTCGCCCTTGTCCATCTTGTTGTAGATGTAGCCGGCGTGGGCAAGGTATTTCTTGCCTGTGAAGTTCGTCGAAGCGGCAAATGTCCTGTTGTCCACCCTTTCGTTTTCGAGCATGCCGTTGGCGCCGAACCTGTCGTATTCCAATGTGAAGTTCCATGACGGCAGGATGTTCTGCGTCGTCATTATGTGCAGATTGTTCTCCGCCCTCTCCTCATTTGCGAACAATGTTCCCCAGTATGCAAGTTCCGTATATGGGGTCTTGGTATTGTAGAAAGGAAGGGAGTACGGGTTGTAGCTGTAACATTCATACGGAGTGTAGAACGTCACGCCCTCCGCGCTCTTTCTCTTGAAAAAGTCGTAATACTGTGTGGCAGAACCGACTATGCCGAGATATGAGACGTTTACATCCTCGCGGTAGAACGGATAGTCGTTGAACCTGTAGTTGTAGGACGTGTCCAGCTTCTGAAGGTGTACGTCATTGAAGTAACTTCCTTTGTTCCAGGTCAATATCCTCTTGTAGTACAATGAATCAGGCACCGCGAACGTCTCCAGGATTCTCGGCGTGTTCTCCCTGATACTGTCCCTTATGGCGAGCAGGCTGTCCTTGGCGTTCAGGATGCTGTCTATCATCACCTGGCGGGCCTTCATCTTCTGCTCGAAGTCGTATTTCTTGCGGGCTGCCTTGTCGAGCGAGGCATACCATTCATTGAACTTGCGTATCGCCGTTTCCGTGGAATCTATCTTGTACAGGGAGTCCAGTTTCGGCCAATCGATGCTGTCGCCGGCATTTTTCAGGGAGTCTCTGACGATCACGTGAGTGAGGGAGTCCTTGATGGCGACATAGTACTTGTACCTGAACGGGTCTGTAAAGCGCAATGAATCAGGAACTTTCATCGTGTCTCTTGCCGTGATGACGACTTCGTTCGAGTCGCCGGACATCAGTTCGAATGACATGGAGTCCTCACGGGCACGCTCATATTCGGACCTGAACTTGGTGAAGATGTCGTTGCTGTATATGACGGTGTCACGGGATGCCTCAGCCCCGCGTGAAGCCATTGCTCTTGAAAAATCGGATGCGAAACTCTGTACGGCAACTATTCCGACAACCAATGCCGGAAACCATATCTTGGATATTGCGGATAATACTCGTTTCATATATGTCACAAGATTTGCATAGATCCTGCCATGCCGGCGGAATTGCGCATCATCTTGCAAATGTAGTGATTTTTTCGCTATTCCTCATTTTTTGCATTGTCGAATGCTTTGACGATCTTGGTGACCAGCGGGTGGCGCACGATGTCTTCATTGGTGAAGAATATGGCGCCGACCCCGTTGAGGTCTTTCAGCAGTGAAATGCCGCGGAGGAGTCCGGAGTCTTCCTTTTTCGGAAGGTCCACCTGGCTGGCGTCGCCTGTGACAATGAATTTGGCATTTGTGCCCATTCTGGTAAGGAACATTTTCAGCTGGCCGAGGTTGGTGTTCTGTGCCTCATCCAGGATTACGCATGCCTTGTCCAGCGTGCGGCCTCTCATGTATGCCAATGGCGCTATCTGGATAGTCCCGTCAGTCATGAACTCCTGCAGTTTCTTGACCGGAATCATGTCTCCGAGCGCATCGTAAAGCGGCTGAAG
>OHJI01000722.1_pt1 | contig 10603 bp, 5 predicted proteins | sample 1568571 | NCBI WGS metagenome assembly OHJI01 (sample SAMEA3879583, study PRJEB24766) | human gut metagenome | biome: human-associated habitat; feature: feces | place: USA | collected 1985/1987
GGCTTGTGTGAGGGCTTCGGAGGTTTGTTGGTTTGGTTTTGAGGGTGGTCTTTTGGGGGCTGCCTGGGTTTTGGAGGGGAGTGGAGTGTATGTGTGATTATGTGGTTTTGCCGCTTTTGAATTCGTCTTTTGAGCCTGGGAGGGCTCGGGAGGTTGTTGAGGGGTTTGTGGATGTGGATTTGAGGAATATTGCGCGGGCTGAGCTTTTTTATTTTACGGGGCAGGCGGAGGAGTGTTGTGAGATCACGAGGGGGTATCTGTCCAGCAGGGTTATTGAGCTGAAGCTTTCGGCGTGTATTTTGTATGGGTATTCTAATCTGTCGCTGGGGAATGTGACGGCGGCTAAGCGGGGGATGGAGGGGATCCAGTCCTGTGTGAAGATTGCTATGAAGAAGAAGGTTCCTAAGGATGTTTATGCGTCCTGTCTTCTGGCGGGGTATGTGGGGGCGGTTTTGCTTCATCTGCCTACGGATGGGATGCCTGCTTTTGGGGAGTACAGCAGGATGCTTCCTGAGGGGCTGAGGCTTTTTGCCACGTATGTGATGGCGCACCATACTTATCTTAACGGGGAGATATGGAGTGCTTATGGGATGGGGAAGGCTGCTTTGTTTATGGCGGAGAGGTCGTATCCGATCAGTATGACGTATATCCACTGTATGATGGCGGTGTGTGCGATCAACCGAAAGCATAAGCAGGAGGCACAGGAGGAGATGCTCCGGAGCTGGGAGCTGGCGAAGATGGATGGGTTTCTGGGCCTTTTATTGAGCATCATGGGCTTTTGCGGGGGCTGATCGAGGCCTGTATCCGGAACCGGGATCCGGAGGCGTATCAGCGGATCACGGAGGGTGTGATTTCTTTCAGCAGGGGCTGGATGGCGCTTCATAATCCGGAAAACCGGAGAAAGGTTACGGGGGAGCTGTCGACGATGGAGTTTTCTATTGCCATGCTGGCAAGTGGGGGATGGACCAATAAGGAGATCGGAGAGCATCTGGGGATTTCCATTAATACTGTCAAGCATTACCTTACGGATATCTTTTGCAAGCTGAATGTCAAGAAGCGGGATGAGCTGAAAAAATTTATGTTAAAATAAGCAGCCAATACGGCCGGAGAGCTTGGAAACGGCTCTCCGGCCTTTTTTGAAAAAACGGGCCTTACAAAACAACTGGTAGTGTTGTATAATAAATATCACGAATAGTCAGATTTTATCGGAGAAATCAGGCGAAAAGAACCAGTAAACGAGTAAGTTAAGAAGGAGGAGTTGAAGACTGATTTTCGATAGCATCTGATAATGTCAATATCCTTACCAAAAATGCCTGGTATATTGACACTACAATCACATAAGGGTAAAATACTGAAAAGGTGTAACCTGTTTACTCACCGGCTAAAAACATGAAGCTTTTTTAAGAGAAAGGAATATAAACAGAAGTAAAGTAATAAGAAATACAGTACACGTTAATGCACACATAGGAAAGCGGGAAAGGTATGAAAAAATTAAGGAATAATAAGATCAGAAAACTCCTGGCATTTATGGTGGCTTTGGCGTTGATGGTATCCTGTATGCCGAGTGCATATACGATCTCCGCGAGTGAGGCGTTCGGAGATGGAACGGAGGATATATTTACAGATGGCGAAATTACATCTGAACCAGCGGCCGAAGAATCGACACCGGATGTAAGCAGCGCTGACCAGGAGGAAACGGAACAGGCGCAGCAATCGACGCTTACATATGAAAATGATTCTGTTAAAGTAACAGCAGAGGCACTGGAGGACGGAGCTCTTCCGCAGAATACAGCATTGAAGGCTGACAGCGTAAACGAGAATTCATCCGTATCTTATGATACAGTTTCTCAGAAGCTTTCAGCAGCAGCTACAGACAAGGGCAGCAGCCTGAGAGGTTTTTTTGCGTATGATGTGTATTTTGCTGATGGCGACGGAAACAGAGTCGAGCCGAACGGCAGAGTCAGAGTAACTTTTGAGTACAAGACACCGGCAGCACCGGAGCTTACCGATGCAGCCAGCACGAGTGTAACCGTTGAGAAGCTTCATTATAACAGCAGTACCGGTGATACTGATGTTAACACCTTACAGGCCAACGAGGATCTGAAGGTTCTGAATGTCAACGAGGGCAAACAGATCCAGACACTTCAGGTTGAGACTGGCAACGCAGCTGTTTTTGCCGTTATGTGGGATTCTCCTGAGACAGCAGATGTCGAGGCGGAAGCTGTTTCCGGTAATGAGGACGAGGTGCCTATCGCATCAGAGGAGCTTACGGACGGAATGGATATTTCGGACGAGCCTGAGCAGGATGCAGCTGAGACACCGGCAGCAGAGAATCCGGAGGTAACTCCTGATGCAGAGCCTTCTGAGGCTCCGGCGGAGAATCCGGATGCTGAACCTACCGAAGCGCCGGCAGAGGATCCGGATGTGGTGGAAGAACCGGCAGAGGATATTGCGAGCCCGGATGAGGTTCCGGCAGCAGATGAGAATGGTGAGACAAGCCTGATCGAGGTTCTGGGAGACGATACGAATCTTCGTGTCAGCCCATCTACCGAGGCAGAGGTTCTGGCAACTGTAAACGCAGGAACACAGCTCACACTTCTGGATACCGTAACAGCAGAGGACGGAGCAACCTGGTACAAGGTTTCCTGGGAAGGAACTGAGGCTTACATAAGAAGTGATATGGCACAGGTTGTTGAAAGCAGTGATGAGGCAGAAGAGCCTGAGGATGTGCAGGAAGAAGAAATTCAGCCTGAGATCACCAGATATGATTACACGAGTGACGAAGTCAATGTTAAGGTTACTCTTACCGATCCGGCAGACCTTCCGGACAATGCAGAGCTTTCCGTAACACCGGTAGAGCTCAGCCAGGAGGCCGAAGACCAGATCACAGAAGAAGCAATCAAAGAAAAGAAAGCCATCGAGAAGATCCATTCCTACGATATCAAATTCCTGGTGGACGGCGAAGAGGTTCAGCCGGGTGCTACAGTGAAGGTATCTGTATCTCTGAATGATGAGAAGAAGATCAAGGATGCGGATGTATATCACGTAGACGAGAATGATAACGTTGAAAATATGGATGGCAGCGTTGCCAAGAATGGTGATGTTGAGTTTGAGACTACGCATTTTTCTACTTATGTAATTGTGCAGAGAGGCGGAAAAGATGTTAAAGTAACAATTCGGCATCTGGATGAGAGTGGTACGCCGATTTATTCAGAAGATAAGAGAACAATCTTAGTTGGCGGAAAGATAAATGATTATACCAAGGCACAGAACTGGGAGGTTTCAAAAGTAAAAGTAAACGGTGTTGAAGTTAAGAAGGACGAAAAGATTGAAGTTGTACAGGATAGTACGATAGAAGTGTATTATACACCAAAGCGTAATGCTAACTTCCAGGGACCGACATCTTTCTATGATTATACAGTTAAGGCTGGTGAAGGTTACGACAGGAATACTAAACAGTGGACATATTATTCATTTAATATGTTAGGAGATGATGTAAAATATGTTGATGATAATGTTAAGCAGAAAATAACATCAGGTACACAGGATCAAAATTATGATTCTTATAAATATAATTTTACAGTTGATTCTGGTTATAAAGCAGACGGAAACAAATTTACAGCCACTAAAGCCACTGTAAATGGATATGATTCAAATGTCCAATGGACAGAAGGATTATTAAAAGGGGTAGAGGAAGATGGAACAGTAAAATTTAATTACCCCGAGCCAGGATTTTTTGTAGATGAAGATGAAACAGTCCCTGGTACTGAAACTTATTTAAGAAAAGTCATTAAGGATTATAAATTAGTTTTTGATCAGAACGGAGACTCTTATAGACTTACAAAAGTAATTGATCAGAATGGAAATCAGCTTGCAGCAGCAGGAGCTAACTTCTTCCCATTGGACGGAGTATCCAGAACAGAATATAGTGATAATCATAACAATTACTATTTTGGAATGAGATATGATGTAACTTTTAAAATTGGAGATTACGTAGGTCCATTAGATTATACCTTTACAGGTGATGATGATTTATGGGTTGTTTTGGATGGAGATAAAATTGTAATCGATTTAGGTGGAATTCATCAGGCAGCTAACAAGAAAGTAAATCTATGGAAGTATGTTAGAGGTGAGGATGAAAAAATAGATAAAGAAAAAGAGCATACTCTGACTATTCTGTATATGGAACGAGGTGCGGGTGCTTCAAACTGCCAGATGGAATTTACCCTTCCTTCCGCGCGTATTTCTGAGGTTACGAATGTACCTACAGCAGACCTTGTATTAAAAAAAGTAAATAAGGATCAGGAAGCGTTAAGTGGTGCTCGATTTACTCTTGTAAATTCAGAAACTCAAGAAAAACAGACTGCTACATCCGTAGATGGAACAGGACGTGTTAATTTTACAAGGTTAGGACTTGGGACATATACATTAACAGAAGACTTTGCACCTAATGGATATGAAGCATCAAATGAATCTTGGATTGTAAAGGTTACGTTATCTGATGATAAGAAGGCAGTGGCAACTCTTTATAAAGCAGATGGCAAGACAAAGATAGAAAAAGATACAAGTGATTCATTGTATCATATCATGAATTATACACAGCAGGAGATTATTGAATCCAGTATGGATTACAGTAAGACTGCAACTGTAAACGACTGGGATAAGAGAATTTATGACATCAATATTACAGCATCATCCAAAACAACAAGTTCTAGCGTAGTAACAACAGGTGGAGTTGCGGATGTAGTAATGGCATTAGATGTTTCTGGCTCCATGAGATACACAGACAGCGGGAGATACGGAGACAGGATACGTTAGCGTTGGAAAATATAATAGTATTAGAAATTCATTGAAGCCAAATAAGATTTATTACTATAAGAAGAAGTATCCAATGATTAATGTAGGTAATAAGTGGATGTATTATTATACTGGTTTGTTTGGGAGTTATTGGCAGGAGATTGGGGATTCTGATGATACTAAAATATATCAGTGGCCATCAAGAATAACTGCGTTAAAAGAAGTAGTAAATCAATTTATAAGAAATACGGCTACAAGTTCATCTGAGAGTAATATAGGACTAGCGCCATTTAATACAGCTGTTACAAATGCTACAGAGACATTGTTAAATGTTGATAAAAATAAGGATACTTTGATAAAAAATGTTAGTCAGTTGTCTGTAACAGGCGGAACATCACCAGATACAGCATTAAATAAAGCATTGGAACTCTTGAATAATGCTAAAAATCCTAAATATGTAATCTTGTTTACCGATGGAGAACCAACAGGTCCTAGTGATAAGTGGGATAAGAATTATCAGCAAAAGGCAGAAACTGCCGCTAAGAGCTTAAAGGATAAAGGTATCAAAGTATTTACGGTAGGTTTTGCATTAAGTGAGAGAGGACAAAAATTCCTGGCAGGTGATAAAAATGATTTGACAAAATATCCAGGAATTGCATCTGAAGGTTGTGCATTTAATGCGACTAATGCGGAGGATCTTGCTAAAATTTTTGAGAAAATCCAACATACAGTTACTGAGGATACTGCTATTCAGAATGCTACTGTTACAGATGTAATTGATCCGAGATTTGTAATTCTTGACAAAGAGGGAAATGCTATCACAGCGGATCAGTTAAAGGATGGAAAAACAGTCCAAGTTAATGACGGAACAGTTTATCTTGATGCTAAGGGAAATCAGTGTATTAAATGGGAAGGACAGAGAATTCCTAATAAAAAGGAAAATGAAGCCGGAGATGCTTGTTGGAGTAAATCTATTAAAGTAAAAGCCAAAGATGGTTATATCGGTGGCAACAATGTTCCAACCAACGTATCACCGGATTCCAAGATTTCTACGGGGTATGGAGATGCGATTTTACCTCAGCCAAAGGTTAATGTAAAAGCAGATCTGACAGTGGATAATCTTGAGAAGGTTATTTTCTTAGGAGATCCAACACCGACAACTGATTTACCAGAGTCTATGTTGAGTTCTATTTTGCAGAAAAGCAAAAACTATGTCTATAATGAGACGACTAAAGAACTGGAGCCAGTACGGGTAACTAAAGATGATCTTACTTGTAGTTGGGCGAAAGATGAATCATTTGGAACTGATAAACTTACTAATTTGGAGAGTATGGCAGGGGATCAGCCAACAGAAGATCCTACTAGATATTATCTAAAAGTAACGTATAATGCTGGTGAACCGACAGAAGGTAGTACAGGTAGTACAGCAAATACAGGTGGGCATATTGCTGGTGGAGAGACCCACATAGTAACCGCTATAAATAGCGACACTACAAATTATTCAAATAAAGAATATGGAGTTTATACAATCCATATTATCAAGGGTCAGATTCAGATTACTAAGAAGCTTGAAGACGTTGCAAAGAAAGATGGAACATTTACTTTTAACGTTTATAACAAAAAAAATGAGCTTATAAAGACTGTAGATGCTAAAGTATCTAAAAACGAGAAAGATGCTAAATTTACAGTTGGAAATGATGAATCTACAACAGTTATTATTGCTGGTCTAGCGCGTGGTGAATATACTGTTGAGGAAGTAAGTAAGGATGGTTATCAGTTAGTAAGTGCAACGAGTGATTCAGAAGTAACAAATTGTAAATCTGAAGAAGGTAACGATATCACATTTTCAATTGGTACAGACAACACAACAGAGCACAAAGATGCATTAAAAGCATTAGAAGCAGAAGACTTGAAAAAAGGAAATGATTATTATGCAAATTATGCAGGTCCAGGATGTGTTGGTAAAGTTGATTATACCAATAAAGAAATTGTGGCAGATGTAGATTTTGTAAAAGTTGATGCGGCAGATAATAATATAACGATTAATGAAGCAATGTTTACACTTTATAAAGCGGATGAAAGCTGGACTAAAGGCAAAGAAGTCGAAGTTGTGACATCTAAAAATGGTGGAAAATTTGGATTTGAAAAATTGCTTCCAGGTAATTATCTGTTAAAGGAGACAAAAGCAGCTACAGGCTATTCGTTAGTAACTGAGCCTTGGAAAATCGTCATTAAAAATAACGGAGAAGTTACAGTTACAAAGAATGACGGAAAAACAGCAATAGTAAAGAATTCTGATGAGAGATATATGATTAAAAATGCAAAGGTATATTCCTTACCAGAATCCGGTGGACCGGGAACCTATGGATTTACAATCAGTGGTGTAGCGATTCTTGCAACTGCACTCCTGTTGTTTATAAATAATAAACGAAGGGAGGAAGAAGCAAAGAGGTCGTAACACATTAATTGTAAATAGCCGATGAAGGGCGAAAAAGAAAAATGCAGAGAAAGAAAGGAGCAAACCTTATGAAAAATTTATTTAAAAAGATTGGTGCATTATTAGTGGCAGCGGTTATGGTACTGTCTATGTGCACAGCGGTTTTTGCAGATAGTAGTGCGACTATCACATTAGGAAATTTTGCAGATGCGGATTCATTAAAGTATATGCAGATTATTGAACCGGATCAGAATCAGCCAACAGGTTGGAAATTTAGTAACACAGTAGCTGAAGATGCATTTACAGGAGCAACAAAAAAAGATGCTCAGACTACATTATGGATGCTTATTCTTAAAGCTGATCCGAATGCAGCGTTAAATAAGGAATTGAATATTCCAAAAGGCATAGATGCTATTAGCAATGCAGATATTGATAAAGCTTTAAGTACTATTAAATCTAATAAAACTGCTCAGTGGATTACATTAGAAAATAAAGAGAGTCTGGTTGTAAACAAAGCAGGTGTGTATGCATTCGATGCTGAAAAGGATAAATATACTTACAAAGTAGCAACAGCATATGTAGGATTTGGTACTTATGAGAATGCACCAACACTTCAGAATACAACAGTGGAGGCAAAAAGATCACATCTGGATATTGAAAAAACTGTTGGTGATGAGGATCATGCAGTTGCAATTGGTGATGTAGTTGAATATACAATCAAAACATATGTTCCTTACATTGACGCAAACAATGCAGCAAGTAGAAAATTTAGAATTACAGATAAAATTGAAGGTGCTGACTATGTGTTAGGTGAAGACGGAAATGTAGCTGGAACAGTTGTATTAGGCAATGAGCCAAATATTACTCAAGTTAGTGCTGATATTGTCCCAAGTAAAGATAACGCGCATTTATTTGAGATTAATTTAGACAGCTTAGTTGCAAATGTAGACAACCCCAAAGCAGGTGTGTTAGTTACTGTTAAATATAAGGCAAAGATTACTAGCGTAACTGTAAATAACACTGCTAAGGGCCACAAGAGTGATGAAACATATGGTGGTACTAATGATAATGTTAAGCTTTACACCGGTACTATTGTATTAACAAAGATTGATGCTAAGTCGGAAGCAACGAAACTTGCAAATGCTGAATTTACAGTGCATGAAGTAACAACAAAAGATAACCAAGAAGTTGTAGGAGAGGAATTAAAGTTTGATTATGATAAGGACACAGGTGTTTACACATATAATCCTGCTTCCAGTAGAACAAGTGCAACAATCGTGGTTACAAATGCAGATGGTCAGGTAACAGTTAAAGGTTTAGATAAAGGCAAGTATCACTTTACAGAGACAAAAGCACCAAAGGGTTATTCAATTAATGAAGCTGGTGCGGATATTGATCTTACCTTTGAGGGAAAAGTAGCAACAGCTAACTTTGAAAATACTAGTGGTAAATTGAAAGATTCAAGACTTTCATCCCTTCCATCCACAGGTGGCATGGGAACATACCTCTTCACTATCATCGGTGTTGTAGTTATGGCTGGCGCTGCTGGTGCTTTCTTCATCAGCCGCAGAAAAGGATCTGAGGAGTAATCGTTTGATTGCCGGATCGATTCAATTCAAAAATTATTTATAAGCAACGACAAAGCAAGTATTAGAACAGAATAGTTTCTGATTATTCTGTTGAAGAAATCATTACCGCCCGGCCCCTTCGGGGGCCGGAATGGTAATACAACAGTATGGAGAAACCTATGAGAAAGAATAAGAAGAAAAATTATATTGGACTTGGTTTGCTGTTTCTGATAGGGTTGTCCATACTGCTGTATCCAATGGTCAGTGATGCCTGGAACCGGTACAGGGACAGCCTGCTGATCAGTAATTATAGCAGCAGTGTTTCTTCGGATGATAATTCGGAGAAGATTGACAGCATGTGGAAGGCAGCGCAGGAGTATAATGAACAGATCAAGCAGGAAAGTGTGCCGGATGCTTTTTCCGTGAGGGATGGACAGACGGACAGTACATATGAGTCTCTTCTGAACCTGAATGGTGATGGAATGATGGGGTATGTGGAGATTCCTGTGATCGATGTGAGCATTCCAATCTATCATTACACGACAGATGAGTCTCTGGAGAAGGGTGCCGGTCATTTGTTTGGCAGCAGTCTTCCGGTTGGCGGCAAGAGTACCCATTGTATTTTGTCGGCACACAGAGGACTTCCAAGTGCGAAACTTTTTACAGATCTGAATCTTGTGGAAGAGGGAGATGTTTTTTACCTGCATGTGCTGGGTAAGACGCTTGCCTACGAGGTGGATCAGATTCTTACCGTTCTTCCGGAGCAGACAGAGTCTCTGGGTATCACGGATGGGGATGATTATGTAACGCTGGTTACGTGTACGCCTTATGCGGTGAATACGCACAGACTTCTGGTGAGGGGACACAGAGTTCCGATGAAGGCTGCGAAGGCGGTTCAGAAAACAGAGAAGAAGGTTACCGGAATCACCAATCCGACGCTTCCGATGCTTGCTCTCTGTGTTGTGATCGGAATTGTGATCGCGGTGATCCTGGTTGCCGGTATCAATTCTGTTCAGAACAAAAAACGACGCAGGAAATGATTTATGGCTAAAAAGAAAAAAAAGAAAAAGAGTAATGTTGTCCTGAACATTTTTATCGCCCTGGTGTTTCTGGCAGGTGCGGGTGTGTTCCTTTATCCTACGATCAGTGATATGTGGAACCAGTACCGTAACGCACAGCTGGTCAGTAAGTACGAGGAAGCGGTAACAGAGCTTTCGGACAATGACTATGACAGGCTGTGGAAAGAGGCGAAGGAGTATAATGCCGAGCATCCGGTGAATGCCATTGTAGATGCTTTTGAGGAAGAGGATACTTATGAGCTGAGTCATCCTTATGACAGGGTTCTGGATCCGAACGGTGATGGTCTGATGGGGAGTATCGAGATCCCGAAGATCAAAGCCAGACTGGCGATCTATCATGGACTGAGCAAAACGGTCCTGGAAAAGGGTGTCGGTCATGTGGAGGGTACCAGCCTTCCGATTGGAGGCAAGAGCACTCATGCGGTTCTGGCGGCGCATCGAGGTCTTCCTAACGCAAAGCTTTTTACAGATCTGGATCAGATGGAAAAGGGAGATATTTTTATCCTGCATATTCTTGGCAAGAATCTGGCCTACAAGGTGGATCAGATCAAGACGGTGCTTCCGAATGAGACCAGTGACCTGGATATTGTTGAGGGCGAGGATCATGTGACACTGGTTACGTGTACGCCTTATGCGGTGAATACCCACAGACTTCTTGTTCGTGGTATTCGGACGAAGTATGTGGAGGAAGAAGTTACTAAGAATGACGAAACGATTCCGCA
>OHJI01000723.1_pt1 | contig 10589 bp, 8 predicted proteins | sample 1568571 | NCBI WGS metagenome assembly OHJI01 (sample SAMEA3879583, study PRJEB24766) | human gut metagenome | biome: human-associated habitat; feature: feces | place: USA | collected 1985/1987
ATTAAGGAACAACTGACGCCTTCCCCCGGTTGCGAACTATAATCCGCTCCCTTCCCGCCCCGTCTTCACTACTCTATTTTATATTCTTTTCAAACTCCGCAACTATGAGACACCCCCGACTTATCCCCGTTCTTCTTCTGATCATCATAACGAGCCTGGCGACACCGCTCCAGGCGCAAATCGTCCTGAAAGGTAAAATTACCACCGAGAAAAACGAACCGGTCGCCTTCGCCCCGGTCATTCTCCAGCAACTGCCGGATACGACCCGCTACACGGAAGGCGTGATAACCGATATGGCCGGCAATTACCGGTTCGGAAAACACCGTGCGGGCCGCTACCTGCTATCGGTTCGGACAATCGGGTACAAGACTCTTTACGATACGGTGCTTCTTCGCAAACCTTCGATAGGCATGACGGAGGTCGTCCGGGATTACGTCCTGTCCGAAGATGTCGCAGAGATCGATGCGGTGGTCGTCACGGCCAACAACACAGCCAGCTATTTCGACCGGACGGTATATACCATCACCAATGAAGACCGGAAGGCGGCGGTCACGAGTCTCGATCTGACCAACAAGATTCCGCAGATCAGAATCAACCGCCAGACCAATCAAATCACCGCGTCCGATGGCAGTGTGACGGTCTTGGTAAACGGTATCGCCTCTTCGGAACAGGAATTGACGACTCTGCGGCCCGAAGATGTCCGAAAGATCGAATACTACGATCTGCCGCCCATCAAATTCGGCCTCAGCAACGGCAATAAAGTCATCAACATTATCACGAAAATTCGGGAAGACGGAATATACGGAAGTGTGGAGCTGAACCAACATCTGACTTCGCCCTGGTTGAACGATAGTTTTTTCCTGCAATACAACCGGGGACGGCATCAGTTGGCATTTACTGCAAACATAGGCTACGGATCATGGGATGATCAATATGCCTCGGATGAAATGGAATATACGCTCGACGGGGTGGATTTCCGGCAGGAGGAAGAACGGCAGAGTGAAAACAACTTCTTAAGTCCTCAATTTAGTCTCAAATACACGAATCAACTCCCCGGAAAATATGTATTTCAAGCCCGCTTTTTCCCAAGTTATGATAAGCATTCTCAACAGACCGATTCCCGGCTTGCCTTTATTCAGGATGGCATAGGTTCGGACCGTTACGGAGTGAAGGAAAGCGAGTCCCACTCATTCAATCCGACGCTCGACCTGTACTTCTGGAGGCAATTCCGCAACCGGCATGAACTAATGATAACACTTCGAGGCGATTACATAAATTCTGTTTCCGATACCTATAAGAACCAATACGCATTATCGGACGATACGCCTGTATTTGAAGATTTTCTTAATATGGACGGAGACGGCTATCAGATGAACGGCCAAGCTCTCTATACCAAGACTTTCGACAAGCTGACGCTTTCATTCGGAGATTATTTTTACTATGATATTAGCAAATATCGAATAGACAACACGTCGGGCTATTCCCGGGAAACTAACAGCATTCTGAAAAATTATTTTGCCGGAGAGATCACCGGAAAGATCGGGCCTCGGTTTACTTATCGTTTTTCTTTGGGAGTAACAGGGACACGAACAAAAACAAACGACAACGATATTTGGCAATGGGTCTTTGCGCCTCGGGTAGATATCGGTTATCGTATTTCACCCTCTTTTATGCTGAAAGCCGGATTCGTCCAAGCCAATATGCAGCCAGGACTGGGACAACTCAGCGAAGCCACTTCGTTTTATAATCAAAATATTATCGTACACGGGAATCCCGAGCTGGTCGGCGGCCGTGCGAACCAGACGACTTTCAATGTCGTATATCATAACAAATGGCTCAATATAAATGTTTCATACAGCTACTTATATTACAAGAATCCAATCGACTACTATTATCAGTATGAACAGCCGTATATCGCATACTCACCGATTAATGACAACTGGGCAGATGTGCACTCCGTACATTATGATTTGAGACTCAGCCCATTCAAAAACGACTTGCTGGCATTGAAATTAGGCGGAGGATTCAGTTATACAAAAGTCGATTCGAAAGTATTGGGGAGGGTGACTCATTTTCAGGCTCCGATGTACTATGAGCTGACTTTCAACTACAAAAACTTTTCCGCATATTATCAGGGTGCGATACCTTGTAAAGGATTGTCTATTCCGATGATATACGACAGTGAATTATCCTCTGCGATAGGTGTGAGATATAAATACAAAGACTGGGCATTTCAACTCTCCTGCGACAATTTCCTCACCAATCCGGAAAGCCATTACCATTCCATCGAGAACAGTATCGTCAGAACACAAGGGACTTCTTATGTAAAAAATGCCTGGAACAGAGTAATGTTGAAAATCAACTTCCGTTTCGGAAAAGGTAAACAGTACCAGGAACCTGTACGGAAAACCGTCGAGGAGGGACTATAGAAATTTTGTGGCTACAATATTGGCCTAATTTGTTATTGCCCAGGCATCCGTCTCATACAGCCCGACAAATTATCGCGACAAAAACAGAACTCTCCGACTACCAGAATCACCATCTTTGAACATATTCTAGATAGAATGCACCTCAGAAAACCGGGAACAAGTTCCCGGTTTCTCCTGGCTTTCAATATATTTGCAAGAGCGAAACCGAATCGAACACCTTATGTTTACTGCCAGAAAAGCCTCCGTCGAAGATTGTGGACTGATACGCGAAATGGCCTGCGTCGCATTTCCCGACACCTATAAAACCATCCTTTCGCCCGAACAGTTGGACTACATGATGGAGTGGATGTACTCCCCCGAAAACCTCCGGCGGCAGATGGCCGAAGGGCACGTATATTACATCGCCTACAAGGACGGCACTCCCTGCGGCTATCTCTCTGTCCAGCCCGAAGCAGACGACCTCTACATCCTGCAAAAAATCTACATCCTGCCCCGATTCCAGGGTGTGCACGCGGGGAGCTTCCTCTTCCGCAAGGCTATCGAACACATCAAACAGCTCCACCCGGCTCCCTGCCGGATGGAGCTCCACGTAAATCGCCATAACAAAGCCGTAAAATTCTACGAACGGATGGGTATGCGCAAATTGCGCGAAGGCGATTTCGAAATCGGAGGCGGATTCTACATGAACGACTATATCATGGGGCTGGAAATCTGATCGGATTCCGGCCCGAATACGAAACGACGATGCCGATGATTTTTCGATCATCGGCATCGCTTTTCCATTACGGGAAACGCCGCCTCCCTACGAATTCACCTTGGCGTGGTCTGCCAGGAACTGCGCCAAACCGATGTCGGTCAGCGGGTGTTTCAGCAAACCCTTGATCGCCGCAAGCGGGCAGGTCGCCACGTCGGCCCCCGCCTCGACACACTGGACGATGTGCTGCGTATGCCGAATCGAAGCCGCCAGCACCTGCGTATCATAACCGTAGTAACGATACATACGCACGATCTCGGCGACGAGAGCCACCCCGTTCTCGCAAATATCGTCCAGACGGCCTACGAACGGCGACACATACGTCGCACCGGCCTTGGCTGCCAGCAGAGCCTGACCGACGGAAAAGACCAGCGTGCAGTTGGTGCGGATATTCTTGCCCGCGAAATACTTCACGGCACGAATACCGTCGGCCGTACACGGGAGTTTGACCACGATATTCTTGTGCAAGGCCGCCAACGCTTCCCCTTCGCGGACCATACCGTCGAAATCGGTGGCGATCACCTCGGCGCTCACATCGCCATCGACGATGGAGCAGATTTCGAGGTAATGGCGACGGCAGGCCTCCTCACCGCGAATGTTCTCATTTCGTTAGCTTCCCGGATCTGGGCCAAGTTAGCTGTATCGATAAAAAATTTCATAGTGGGAAATATTTAAGTAACATGAAAAAGCAAACCAATGAACCGGAATGAAGAAGTAAAACCATCGTTCCGAGCCGAATTTACGCCGCATAAAAGTACGAAAAAAAACGAAACCCGAACACTCCTTGCCGGAAAATTCCGCAAAGACCCGCAGGAAACGCCTCCGCCCCGTATCATACGGCCGGTAACAGAAAACAGAAAACAGAAATCGGCAGCCCGATCGCAGCTATCGAATTTATTTCGTCGTTATCGATAATCCGGCGAGATAATTACTACCTTTGCGGCCGAAAAATCGAAACATCATGAATTTCATCACCCTTCTCGACTATGTCGGTACCTTCGCATTCGCCATCAGCGGCATCCGGCTCGCTTCGGCCAAACATTTCGACTGGTTCGGAGCCTATGTGGTCGGATTCGTCACGGCCGTCGGCGGCGGTACGCTGCGCGACCTGCTGCTGGGCCTGCCCCCTTTCTGGATGCAAAACGTCTCCTACCTGGTCGTATCGGGATTCGCCTTCCTGTTCGTAGTCGGGCTACGCAAATACGTGATCCGGCTCAACAACACCTTCTTCATTTTCGATGCCGTCGGACTGGGACTTTTCACCGTCGTCGGCATTCAGAAAAGCATAGCCGTCGGCTATCCGATGTGGGTATCATCATGGGTACGCTGACCGGTGCGGCGGGCGGTATGCTGCGCGACGTGCTGCTGAACGAAGTACCCCTTATTTTCCGCAAAGACATCTACGCCATCGCCTGCATCTGCGGCGGACTGATCTACTATCTCTGTATGTATCTCGACCTGCCGGCGGCCCCCACGCAGTTCATCGCCGCCTGCTCGGTGATCCTCATTCGGATTCTGGCGGTACGGTACGGCATCTCCCTTCCGGCACTCAAGGGCGAAACCAGACCGGCACCCAAAGAGAAATAACGAATCGTTTCCGAAATACCGGTCCGGCGGTCGCTTCGACAACACGACAATTCCGCCGACCTGCAGAAAGGGATCGAATAGCAAAAAAGAATTACGGATCTTATTCCGCCGCCACAGACGACGGACGGCTGATTTCGGCCGTTTCGCCCCCGACGAAGCGAAGCAGATCCTGCGGAGCGATCCGGATCTGCAATCCCCGAACTCCCGCACTGACATAAATGACGGAGTGTTGCAAAACGGAAATATGGAAAAAGGTCGGGAACGGTTTTTTCATCCCGATCGGGGAACAGCCGCCCCGGATGTATCCGGTCGTCGGAAGCAACTCCCGGACGGGAATCAGATCGGCTTTCTTGTTACCCGAAATGCGGGCGGCAGCTTTCAGATCGACCTCGTGATCTCCAGGGACGACACAGACGAAATGGCCCGTCCGGTCACCACGAAGCACGAGCGTCTTGAAAACCGCAGCAACATCTTCGCCGAGCTGTTCGGCCACGTGAGTCGCGGCCAGATGCTCCTCATCCACCCGATACGGGATCAATTCGTAGGCGATTTTGGCTCGGTCGAGCAGACGGGCCGCATTGGTCTTTTCTATTTTGACGTTCCCATGTTTCATTCCGCAGAAAGTAGTTCCATCCGGATCGGCAAAAATAATAATTTTTGACAGTCCGGTAAAATCTTTGTATTTTTGGGTATATTTATATTTTAGGAAAATCCGAAACGACATTCCGGAAAGGCTTCGATGAAACGACTCTGCGGCATACTCCTCGCTCTTGCGGGACTATTTCTGTACGCCCCCTGCGCCGCCCAGAACACCCGGGTGCGCGGTACGGTCACGGACGCACAGACGGGTTCCCGGGTACGACCACCGGCATCACCACCGACGACGAAGGGTTCTACTCGCTCGAAAGCCGCGACACGTCGAGCTACATCCGGGCGGAAATGGTCAGTTATGAACCTCAGATACGTCCGGTCCACGTCGGGGGCTACAACCAAATCGACTTCCGGCTCACTCCTTCGCACCTGGAAATCGAAAGCGTCGTAATTACCCCTGGGGACAATCCGGCCCATCCGATCCTCGAAGGCATTATCCGCAACAAAAAATACAACGACTCCAAGGAGTACGACCGCTACATCTGCCGCACCTATACGAAAATGGAACTCGGACTGGCCAATATCCGGGAATTCCGGAGCAAAAAACTCCAACAGAATTTCGGTTTCATCTTCGAGCACCTAGACACCTCGTCCGTCACGGGACAGCCCTACCTGCCCGTGATGATCTCCGAAACAGCGGCGGATTACTACCACAGCCGCACGCCGTCCGTCGCCCGCGAGGTAATTCGCGCCAGCCAGATATCCGGTATCGAAGACAACAGCGTGCTGGCGCAATTCACCGGACACCTGCACGCCGATGTGAATCTTTACGAAAACTTCATCGACCTGTTCGGCGTGAAGTTCGCCAGCCCCCTCTCCAACTCGGGACGCTCATTCTACAAATACTTTCTGGTGGACAGTACGAACGTGGAAGGGCGCAAGACCTACAAAATCCGGTTTCACCCCAAAAGTGTCGCCACCCCGGTACTCGACGGCGAGGTCAATATCGACTCGGCAAGCTATGCGCTGCGTTCGGCCCGCGTAAAAATGGCCAAAGGAGTCAATGTAAACTGGATTCGCCACCTGGCGATCGAAGCCGACAACCGATTGACGGCCGACTCGCTGTGGTTCCCGCAGCGGGAGAAGATGACCGCCGATTTTACGCTGACCAAATCCGACTCCTCGAAGATGATCGCTTTCCTGGGCAGCCACGAGGTAACCTATTCCGACGTAAAGTTCGACACGCCGATCCCCAAACAGGTTCTGGGTACGTCAGCCAGCGTGATCCTCTCGGACGATGCCATTTCGGGCAAGCAGGTCGAATGGGACTCGCTGCGTCCCTACACCCTCACCCAAAAGGAAAAGGCCATCTATCAAATGGTCGATTCGATCCAGCAGGTCCCCCTCTATAAAAACATATACACCGTCCTCAATACTATCATCGGAGGCTACTACAACACCAAATACGTCGGCATAGGTCCCTACTCCAAAGTAATCAGCTTCAACCGACTGGAGGGCGCCCGTTTCCAGATAGGCGCACGCACGACCAAAGAGTTCAGCCGCCGCGTACGGCTCTCGACCTACCTGGCCTACGGCACCCGCGACGAGGACTTCAAGGGAGCTGCGGAGGTAGAGTTGATGCTGCGCCGACAACTGCTGCGCAAACTGACGGTCACCTACCGCAACGACGCGATACAGCTCAGCTCGGGTGTCAGCGCTCTTTCGGAAAACAATATCCTGAGTTCGATCTTCTCCCGGGGAGGGACCTCGCGGCTCTCGACCATCGAAGAGGGGATCGCTCTCTACGAGCACGAGTGGCTGCACGGTATCAGCAGTTCGTTCGAGCTGCGGGGCCGTCACATCTCCTCGAACCGCTACGTACCGATGATCCTGCCGGACGGGCGTTCGCTGCATGGCATCAACGACGCTTCGATACGGATCGGACTGCGGCTGTCCAAAGACGAAACGATCGTCCGCACGCCGTTCGAAGTCCGGCACATGGGTTCGAAATACCCGATTTTCTCCTTCGACTTCACGGGGGCAAAAAGAGGAGTCTTACCCGCCAGCTACGACTACCTGCGGCTCGAAGGGCGTATGCAATACCGGCTCAATCTGCCTCCGATCGGTTACTCGCAACTCATGCTCGAAGGCGGCAAGATCTTCGGCAAGGTTCCCTACCTGCTGTTGAAGCTGCACGAGGGAAACGGCACCTATTTTTACGACCGCTACGCCTTCTCGTGCATGAATTTCTACGAATTCTCGTCGGACGCCTGGATTTCGTTCTTCTACGAACACCACTTCAACGGATTCCTGCTGGGCCGCGTACCGCTCCTCAAAAAACTCAACTGGCGCGAAGTCTTTGTTTTCAAAGGAGTTTACGGCACTCTCTCGGCCCGCAACGACGGCAGTCTTCCGAATACGAAAGCCGTTATGCTCTTTCCGGCAGGAATGTCATCGGTCGAACATCCTTACCTCGAAACCGGCTTCGGCATCGAAAACATCTTCCGTCTGCTGCGCGTGGATTGCATCTGGCGTCTGACGCATCACCGCGCCGTCCCCGGACTGTCGATCCCGACCTTCACGGTCAATTTCAGTCTTAACCTCAAATTTTAAGCGTGAGTATATATTAGGTACCTCTTCAGGTACGCAGCGTCCAAATCCTCTCCGAAGAGGGGATTCAGGAGAGGATCGGAATTACGGATGCGGCCACAGGCCGCAATAAACGGACCTCGAGTTCGATGCCGCGATCGTCGGAAAGGGTACTAAAAAACTACAATCGCCATTTTAGACTACGGCCCCGCCTCGAAGTGCTACGCTGCAATTTCCCGGTCGTTTCGGCGGCAACTCCCGGAAATATGATTACTTTTGCGACTCAAAAAACAACAAAATGATACGGGGAGTCCTGTTCGATATGGACGGCGTACTGGTAAACAATACCCAGGCACACGTCAAGGCATTCGAGATATTCTGCGAGCGTTACGGCGTCGAAGATTGGCAGCACAAGCTCCAGACCGCTTTCGGCATGGGCAACGACGACATCATGCGCCTGATCCTGCCCGAAGAAATCATCCGCGAAAAGGGAATGAAAGCGCTCGGCGAGGAGAAAGAAGCCATCTACCGCGAAGTCTATGCTCCGGAAATCCGCCCCGTACGGGGGCTCGTGGAACTGCTCGAAGAGCTGCGCCGTCGCGGAATCCGCTGCGCCGTCGGTTCTTCAGGCTGCCGCGAGAACGTCGATTTCGTCCTCAGCAACTGCGGTATCACCGACTACTTCTCCTGCATCGTCAGCGGCGACCGGGTGACCCGCTGCAAGCCCGACCCGGAAATATACCTGCTGGCAGCCGAAGGACTGCACCTGCCTTCGGCCGAATGCCTTGTATTCGAGGATGCCCGGGTCGGCATCACTGCTGCCCGCCGGGCCGGAGCAGGCCGCATCGTGGCCCTGGCAACGACTCTACCCCGTCATACGCTCGCAACCCAAACGGAAGCCGATGTCGTCATCGACGATTTCGCCTCGATAACCGATCTCAATACTCTGCTATTATGAGCCGTGCCCTCGCCACCATCGCCCTGCTGATCCTCTCCAATACCTTCATGACATTGGCTTGGTACGGGCATATCGCTTTCAAATCGAAGATAGAACGCTTCGGGATGCTGTCCATCATCCTGCTCAGCTGGGGCATCGCCCTGTTCGAATACTGTTTCCAAGTCCCGGCCAACCGCATCGGCAGCTCCCAACTGGGAGGCCCCTTTTCGATCTGGGAACTCAAAGTGATCCAGGAGGTCATCTCCCTGCTGGTCTTCACGGTCTTCGCCGTCGTCTTCATGAAATCGGACACCCTGCGGTGGAACCATCTGGCGGGTTTCGTCTGCCTGATTCTGGCCGTCTATTTCATCTTCCGCAAATAGTCGTTTAACAAAACCATGTTTTTCAATGAATTACAAAATTCATTGAAATTTATTTCCGATTTCGTTTGCGAATAATCCCGGAAAAGCAATACCTTTGCACCCGCAAGGTTCGGACTTGGAATCACTTTTCCAAGCCGATTAATAGGGAATGCCGTGAAAATCGGCGACAGTACCTGCTGCTGTGAGTTTCAGCCCCCGACCGGGCAACTTCGCGCACTCTTTGCCACTGGCTATATCGCTGGGAAGGCGTTGCGGAGGAAACGAGTCAGAAGACCTGCCTTGACAATCAGGATTTACACCCGCGGGTTTCGGGTAGAAATCATGCAAGATAGTCTTCTGCGCACTATTTTTCCATGTATTTCTTCATACGTACCCTCGCGTGTAAGTTCCGAAGGAACCTAAACGACAGGAGTATCGATGACCTACGGCTATTTTACGGCTGACATTTCAACGGGCGTGACATGCGCTCACTCTACCCGGCCTTCGCCGGGCTGCGCTTCAGGCGTTCTCCGGAACGGACATTCGTTTCCTCCGGCGGACGCCTTCGTCGTTTCGGCGCAGCACAATGCCCCTCCTCCGAACCGACGGGTTCCGATACAGCCTGCCTATTCTGCGGAACATGGAAAACAAAATTCAACCAATAAATCAAATTCTTAAATTATGAAAAAATTCTTTACGCTGTTAGTTCTCGCTGCCTGCTGCGCAGCAATGACCTGGGGCTGTTCGGACGACAAGTACGACGACACCGAAATCCGCCAGGAGATCGAAAACCTAAAACAGGAGATCGCTTCGATGAAGGAACAGGTCAATTCGCTCAAGACGATCATCGACGCCCTGAACGAAAACAAATTCATCACCAACTACACCGAAGCGGCGGACGGAAGCTGCACGATCACTTTCAACGACGGCAAGACCATCACGTTGCACAACGGCAAAGACGGCGCAGCGGCGCCGGCCATCGGCATCGCGCAATTCGAAGGCATCTACTACTGGACGCTGGGCGGCGATGACCAGTGGTTGCTCGACGATAACCAGAACAAGATTCCGGTTGCGGGCCAAAACGGTAAAACCCCGACCATCAACAAGGACGGCTATTGGGAGATCGACGGCGAAACCATCAAAGGCGAAGACGGACAGCCGATCAAAGCGGTCGGTAAGGACGGTGCGAACGGCGATAAGGGAGAAGACGGCGACTCTTTCTTCAAAAGCGTCGTACAGGACGCTGACAACGTAACCTTCACGCTCACCAACGGCGACCAGATCGTTCTGCCCAAAGCCAAGGAGGTGAATTTCGTCATCGAGCGCACATCGCTGACGCT
>OHJI01000733.1_pt1 | contig 10459 bp, 9 predicted proteins | sample 1568571 | NCBI WGS metagenome assembly OHJI01 (sample SAMEA3879583, study PRJEB24766) | human gut metagenome | biome: human-associated habitat; feature: feces | place: USA | collected 1985/1987
GTCTCAATACTGCTTTTTCGTTTGCACCACCTTCGATTCTTTCCTTAACGATTTTAATGTTTCTATTATACCATAATGATACTATTATGAAAAATGAAAAAATAGTTCACGGTTTATATGCCAAAAATAATAAAAAAGTGTATCTTGAAAAGGCAACTTGCATATGCTATAATGGCGGTAGCTAAGAAAGAAATTATCAAATCCAAGCAGCACACCCCCTTTCTGTTGCCAGATTGGGTGCGACAACGTAGCTATTATATCATATATTCCAATTTTCTGGGGCGAAGAAGAATCAAATACAAACGTTTAATGCAATCAAGGCGTCAGTCCGGTATTTCCGGAACTGACGCCTTGATTGCATTGGAAATTGTCAATGCCACTGTTTTGTCTTACATATACTTCTTCACAATATTCTCCATTACTTTCCACTTATGTTCCATATCAGAGACAAGTTTAAACTGTGTCCTTGCCCGGTCCAAATTCTGCCCCGGTCTGTGAATTTTAAAATAAATGTCTCCCTGAATATAATCCATAAGAAACCTCATTCCACATTCATAGGTCATAAGCCTAGCGCCCATCGGAAGCAGCTTTATCTCTTCCTGTGAAAGTTTTCCACCACAGCCCTCTATAAAGCCCTTCGCACATGCTTCAAAAAGCTCTAAATCGCACCACACTTTATCCAGATTTTGTTCATCCTCTAATGCTGTACTTGCTCCAATCCGCACCGCATCTCCAAAATCATTCATGGCTACCCCAGGCATTACAGTGTCCAGGTCAATCACACATATTCCTTTTTTGGTATCCTTATCCATGAGGACATTATTAATTTTTGTGTCATTATGAGTCACACGAAAACTGATTTTCCCACTTCTCAGCAAATCCTGAAAGCAGTCCACAATTTCTTCCCTGTCCAATACAAACTGAATTTCCTCCCGGACCAAATCCACTCTGCTGCACACATCCTCTTCCACTGCCTTTTTGAATGTCTCAAATCTTTCTCTGGTATCATGAAATCCCGGAATTGTCTCATGAAGTGTTTTCGCCGGATAATCCGCTAACATACTTTGAAATCTGCCAAATGCCAGACCGCCCTCATAAAGTATTTCAGGATTATCTATCAAATCATAGCTTACAGTATTTTCAATGAATACATAAGCTCTCCAATACTCACCTTCCGAGTCCACGTAATAGGGTTTCCCGTCTTTTGCAGGAATGACATTTAATGTCTCCCTCTCTGGATTTCCACCGTTAGCTGAAATTTTTCTTTTTAAAAATTCAGTGACTCCAACGATATTTTCCATTAATTCAACCGGGTTTTTAAAGATACTCTTGTTCATCTGCTGTAAAATATAATACTTTTTTACTCCCTGCTCGTTTTCAAATGTAACACGGTAAGTATCATTAATATGTCCATTTCCCCATGGAATTTCTTCTTTATATACACCTTCAAAACAGAAGTTTGCAGCCGCTTCTAATTTTCCGCAGAGCTGTTTTGGATAAAAATCATTCTCTTCCAGCTTTTTCACTGCTGCCATAACCATTGGTTTATCTTCCCTGTAGGTAACTCCATACCACTTTTCTGTTGTAAGAAGAACTTTTACTTCTGCTTTATTGCTATCTAACAGTCTGCTGACGACCGACGGAAGATAATATTCACATTTCAGTGGATTATGTTGCAGACCCTCCTGCAGAAAATCACGAAATCCATACGCAATCTCTGACAAAAATCCCTTGCTAAATCCCCATAAATTCATGGAAACAATCGTATCTCCTGCCAAATCCGTATAACTTTTTCCATCATCTTCCGTATATGCAGCATTCTCTCCACGTTTTACAATCGTTGTACGTTCTGTTACACTGACAAGTTTTCCATCACCATCAATATCACAGACACCTCTTGCCACACTTCCATTCTCCGTCAAAGTATTTTTCAACTGATATCCTACCATTGCATACTGATACTTTTCATTATCTTCATGCACACTCAGATAATCATAAATCTGCTTAAATGCTTCTCTTCCATAATAGTCGTCTGCATTAATCACTGCAAATGGTCCGTCAATCATATCTTTACAGCTTAAAATTGCATGCGCAGTTCCCCATGGCTTTACTCTTCCGGCCGGAACTTCAAATCCCTCCGGCAGATTTTCCAGCTCCTGAAATGCATATCTTACTTTCATAATCTTTTCTATACGATTCCCTATGACATTATGAAAATCTTCCGCATTCTCTCTTTTTATTACAAAAATAACCTCTTCAAATCCTGCAAGATAAGCATCATAAATAGAAAAATCAACAATAATATGTCCATATTCATCTACTGGATCAATCTGTTTCATTCCACCGTAACGGCTTCCCATTCCGGCTGCCATAATTACAAGTACAGGTTTCTTCATATTCTTTATACCTCCTGATTAAACAGCGTACCATTTAATCTCATTTGCCTCTATTTTCAACGCAAAACTGCTTCCATCTCCGCGATAGATAACCGTATTCTGTGACTCGTAGGTATTATTTACAACACAGAATTTGCCATTTTTTACATATGCATGTACTTCCACATTGAAATTTGTACTAAACCACTGATGTAATAAGTTTTCGCCATGTGTACTCCACAAAATGCTTCGATAAAGAATTCTGCTGTTCTCAAAGCTATATGGCAGTCCACTGATATAGACCGAACGGCCCTCACCAAATTCATGCACAGCCATCTGAACTTCTTTGTCCCTCTGTACCAGAATTTCTGTTCCCTCATACGCAAACATATTCTTCTTGCCCTCTCCGAAGTCAACAGGCTTTGTTGTATCTGCAAGAATAAAGTGATTTTTGTGTTCTTCCCAGTTATACTTATCGTAGTTTAAGGTAAATCCGGTTTCTTTTTCCACACCAATTAAATCAGCAAGCTGCAGATAATGTCCCTGATACTGGTGTCCTGCCGGTTCCCCGACACCGATAAATCCACCGCCCCGGTAGACAAATTCACGAATGGCTGCGGAAATAACTGCATTCTCCCAGACTGCCCCGCCGGTGTGTGCCGTATCCCCGTCCCCGACATTGATAATGACATCAATATCCTTTAATATATCCTTATCCTTTAAAATATCATCAAATGAAATAAATTTCACATCAAACGGTGCGCCGCTTAATGCCTCGATAATTCCCGCATAACTGTAATTCTGTTTCTGATATAAGGCATGGTGTACCATATGGCAGCCCCAGCTGCGGATTTTGCCCCAGCTGTTTAAAACAGCAACCTTCTTCACACAGTATGGTGTTGTTCCTTTTGCATTCTCATATAGTTCACGGAATTCATTGCACACGCTCTCCACATAGTCCAAAAACTCCGGGAAATCTAATGCAAGCTTTAAATATCCGCCATATCCGATACGGTCGATTGGTTTTCTTAAAATGGCACGGCGTGCTGTCACCCAGTTTTCCTTTGCTTCCTTGACAGGATCTCCGCCCTCATGGAAGGTATCCGGGAAAAAGTATGGAAGGAATCTTCCTTCTGTATATTTTACACCTTCAATATCAGAGATCAGACGAAGTGTACTTCCGTTTCCAACGCTTCCTACCACTGCGTCAAGACCGATCGTTGCAAACTCTTCCATGAATGGTTCTGTTCCGATCCAGTGATCCCCCAAAAACATCATTGCCTCTTTGCCGCATTCATGTGTGATGTCAACCATCTCTTTTGCAAGCTTTGCAACTTCCCTGCGCTGGAATGCCTGAAAATCCTTATATTCTTTACCAGGTACACGATACTGATTGTTATAATATCCCTGGTCAATGATATATTCCGGGCGGAATTTATAACCCATTTCTTTTTCAAACTGCTCTAAAATATAAGGACTTACTGACGCGGAATAACCATACCAATCCACATATTTTTCCCGCTTTAACTCGTCAAACATCAATGTAAACTGATGGAAAAACGTCGTATAGCGAATGACATTGACATATGGATGCTCCTCGCAGAATTTACGCAGGCGCTCCATGGAATATTTATGTGTTTTCGGCTGCCGTACGTCAAACGTAATCTGATGTTCGAAATCTTTCCAGTCATTTGTCACCGCATTGTACATATGTACCGGATCCCAGATAATATATGCCAGAAAGCTTACTGTATATTCATGAAACGGTTCTGCCTCATGAATACAGACGCACCCTGACTCCTCATTATATTCCCACTGTTTGGTCGATACCACCTGACCTGTGGAACGGTCAACAACCTCCCACCATCGTTTAATATCATCTCTTGTATTGACCTGCATTAACTCATCCGAAATCCCCTTCATCAGAGGAATTTGCAGTTCGCTTTCAACAGCCGTATAAAATCCACTCATAATATAACACTGCTGCACCTCATCCGGGTTCGCCTTCGCCCACTCATTATCTTTTCTCGTGGTGTAGTAAGTTGCATAAATCTTTGCCCCGGTCTTTGTCAGCTCTTCCGGGAATTCTGTTCCGTCACAATCGCGGATTGCATCTGCACCCCAGCGTTTCATTAACTCAATTGTCTCTGGAACCACATCCAGATTTGTAGGAATTGTGACACGTCCTGTATTTTTCTCACTCATTTTTCTTCCTCACTCTATTTCATCCATATAATTACTTTCTTTTCTTCTTTTCTGCAAAAGGGCAATTATAAATCCACAATGCCATTAATAAACAGATAATTCCAATAAGCATAATTCCTAAACCTGTCATTTTTCCTGTCATACCCCATCCAAAAACAGACAGGCTTATTCCGGCAATAAAAAGAGCTGCCATTAAAATTATTCTGCATTTTGTGTGCTTTTTCCAAAATTCCATTTTAATCTCCCTTCTCATCAACCCTTTAAACCACCAACAGTCATTCCCTGTGTCAGTTTATTCTGAACACATATATATAAAATTAATGTAGGAAGCATTACTATTACAAGTCCTGCATACATAATTCCATACTGTGCTGCTGACTGCTGTGCCTGCATCAGATTTAATAATCCTACCGGTAACGTTTTCGGTCCCTTTGCCGAACTCATCAGTGTCATGGAAATGATATATTCATTCCAAAAAGAAAGAAAATTAAACAAGATTATCGTAATAATAGATGGTTTTGCCATTGGAAAAATAATTTTCCACATCGTTGTACTATAACCTGCTCCATCAATATATGCCGCCTCTTCATAATCATGTGCCAATGTTGAAAAATACCCCGACAACAGATAAATTGTAAACGGAAGTGCTGTTGCAGCATATACGATTGCAAGTATAACCAGATTATTTAACAGAAAACTTTTCCCAATTACTGATTTCAGCCAATTGTCCCCATCTCGCAGCATCAAAAAAATTGGAACAACAATGTAATTCACGTTAATAAAAAGACCACCCATAAAAGCCGCATTTAAAAATTTACTTCCTTTAAATTTAAAACGTGACAAACAGTAAGCTGCCGGCAGCGCAACAATTAAAAGAATTACAAGTGCCAAAGCTGTAACCAATACGGAGTTTAACATGTAATCTCCCATTTTTGCTGTATTCCAGGCATCAATAAAGTTCTGAAAATAAAAACCCTCCGGCAAAGTCCACGGATTTCCATAAAACTCTTTATTTTGCTTAATGGATGCCATAAACACCCATGCCACCGGAATAATAATACTGACTGCAAGCATTATTAAAACTAAATAGATAAAAAATTTATACAACCGTTCCGCAGAATTCGGATTTTTTTTCTCTCTCATATTTTCTCTCCTTAAAACTCCAGTGGTTCACGCTCTGTAACTTTATTTACAAGTGCAGACAATGCAAACGAGAAAATAAATATTACAACACCTATTGCCATACTGTATCCATATAATCCGGCATCCTTCTGTCCATACATATAGCTTAGTGACACTTCAGAAGCTCCGTTTGGGCCACCTGAAGTCATAGCTTTTACAAAAAGAAATGCCATATTAATAGTAGAAATAATAAAAAATGTTAATGTTGTACGAATATTAGTCCAGATCAACGGAATTGTAATCTGAAAAAACTGAACGAGCCTGCCTGCACCATCTAATCCGGCACTTTCATACAGGCTTTTCGGCACACTCGCCATAGATGCCATGTACATGACCATATAGTAACCAATCGCCTGCCAGATCATTGCAATAATAAGACTGACGATCACAAGCGATTCACCTTTCCACAAAATCGGGTTCTCCATTTTATGAAACAGTCCGATAATACTATTTAGCATTCCGTTCTCCGGCTTATAAATTGCAGAAAAAATACCTGCAATTACTACAACCGATAAAATATTGGGAATATAAAAAATAATACGGAAAAAATTCTGTCCCCTGATTTGTTCTCTTGACAGAATGCCTGCAAAAACAAGTGCAAATGCAAAGGTAACTATTGTAACAACAACAATAAGTAAAATCATGTTTTGCATGGACCTTATAAAATTAGTATCCGATATTAATGTTTTAAAATTTTTCAGGCCAACAAATGTTTCATTCGGTGAATATGCACCTTTTTCAAATAACGACATCCGGAATACATTTAAGGTAGGCAATATCATAAACACAAAAAATAAAATTACTGCTGGTGCTATGCATACCGCCAAAAAACCGCTTCGTCCTCTGGCTTTTTTCATACTTTCACGTTCCTTTCAAACAAACCGTACTATTTAAAATTCGGCGGACAAAAATTCTGTCCGCCGACTCATTTTTACCACTATAGCATTAAGGCAAACTAAAAACTCTTATTTCAAATTCGCCCGCATCTGGTCACTTGCCGAAATAATTCCGTCAATCCATGCCTGCTCATCCATATCGCCTGATACTAATGAGTTTACCGGGTCAAAGAATACTGTTCGCACTTCCACGCCCGGAATTGCTTCAAATGCTGCGAAATTACCCATAGCTGCCTTTGCTCCATTATCATAAATAGAGTAGAACATTACGTTATCACCACTTAATTTGTCTGCAATGCCTAATACTGGCTGGATAGCTCCTGCTTTTGCAAAAATTTCACATGCTTTGTCACTGTATAAATAAGAGATAAATAATTTTGCTGCATCCTGATGCTCTGCACCAGAAGGAATCCATGCCTGCTCAAACCATGTATAACTGTATGCATCTCCGCCATCTTTTACTGCCGGAAGAGCTGTCATTCCCCACTTAAATCCATCTGCACGAGGTGCTTCTGCCATTTCTCCAACGATCCATGTTCCATTTGGCATAAAGATTGCTTTATTGTCAAGTACTAACTGCTGATTCTGTGTGAAGTCCTGATCATTTGCCTGCGCAGGTGTGACCGGATTTGTGTACTCAGCTAACTTTGCAACAATATCAAAGCATGTCTGTGCTTCCGGAGTTTCCCAGATGCCTTCCGCATAATTTGTTGCTTTATCAAAAAATTCCGGACCACCTGCTGAATACATCAGTGCGTAGAAGAATGCATCAAAATAACCTGTTGTAGGATATGTAAATAAGTAAATTCCCTCTTCTTTTGCTTTATCTCCTAATTCCCACATTTCATCCCATGTCTTTGGAACATCCCATCCTTTTTCTTCTAAAAGACCTGCATTATAAAACAGACCACATGGAGAATAAAACATTGGTGCAAGATATGTCTTTCCATCACCATAAGGATTGGTCAATGATGTGTCTGTAAATCCTCCTGCAATCTTCTCTGAAACAAGTTTGTCTTCTCCCGGAACTTTCATAGATAAAACATCTGTAATGTCAGTAATCATATGTCCCTTAATAAACTGTTCCGTCAACGCAGCTTCACGTCCCGTGGCAAGATGAATAACATCCGGGTATTCGCCTCCCTGCATGGATGGTCCAATTACATCCTCTAATTTTTTATCTGTTGTAAGTTCTACTTTAATTCCGGTTTCTTCTGTAAATGCATCTGCCACTTTCTGCCACATTTCAGAACCATAAGCTGTCTCAATAGCAGCTACACTGATTGTTGTTCCAGCTTCTTTTGTCTTGCTGGTATCTGACGCAGAATTCTCCTTTCCTGAATCTGTACCGCACCCTGCAAATAAAGATGCTACCATTACCATACTCATCATTGTACATAAAATTTTTTTCTTCATAGTAACCTCCCATTTTTGTTATTTTTTACTATAAATTCTTATGTTTCCTTCCTTACATTTGTTATTATAGAGTACGCCATCTCTTTTTCCTATCCATATATTGCTCTATATTTTATAATTCTTGCTTTATTTTAAAAATCTTGTTATTTTGTTTTTTTCATTGTATACTAAGTACAACATCGTTCCATTTTAACTAGGAAATCATTGCAATTATGACATGAAAGGAGTGTATTTTCCATGAGTAACCGCAAATTTAATCTGGATAATGAGGTACAGCCGGAAATCCATTTCCGCCTGCTTTCCATATCAGCATCCAAATTTGAAAATGACTGGACTTCGTTTCCCCACAGCCATCATTTTACGGAAATCTTCTTTATTAAAGACGGCACCGGACGCATGCTGATTGAAAATGAATCTCTTCCTGTCTCCTCAAACAGCCTTGTCGTGATCGGTGCACAGGTAACACACACAGAGTTTTCCGATCCGGAAAATCCACTGGATTATTATGTGCTCGGGGTGGAAGGATTAAAACTGAATACTGACAAAGAACCGGAATACATTCATGTCCCGGCTTCTGCAAACTCGCCTTTTATCCGCCAGTGTTTTGAAAATATCCTGCGGGAAATGCATAACAAACAGGACCGCTACGCAGAGATCTGCCAGCATTATCTGGATATTTTAATTTTATATTTCTGCCGGAAAGACCATGTATCCTATGAAGTGGTGGATGCGCAGAACAGCAGCCGCGAATGCCACAAGGTAAAACGCTTTATCGAGCACAATTACCAGAGCATGATCTCTCTGGATTCGCTTGCCGAAAACTGCAGTCTCTCAAAATATTACCTTTCACACCGTTTTGCAGAGCTGTACGGGAAATCTCCCATCGCTTACCTGAACGAAGTTCGGCTGGCGTCTGCGCGTGACCTGCTGCTCACAACCAATCACAGTATCGAAGAGATTGCCGGATGTATCGGGTTTTCCTCTACCAGCTATTTTTCGCAGTCCTTCCAGAAAAATTTTCATGAATCGCCACAGCAGTTCCGCAAATCCCACCGTGTCAGGACATGACCATGTTTCATTTTTTACATAAAAAAATAATTTTCTAAAAATTTCCCCGAAAGAATATCATATCTTTCGGGGAAACTATGCCTATCAGCCGGATTGGAAAGAGAAAAATGCTTTACCGTCTTCTTATAAAAAATTTTATATTGCTGTCCATATTGGTTTTTCTCAAAATATTCTATCTGCTTCTCAAAAAGCATGTGATCTCTCCATAAACTTCAAAATTTCTGTTCCTTACAAACTTCGATTTACATGTCTCAATTATACCACAATGATACTATTATAAAAAATTAAAAATCCCGGAAATCCGCTTACCTGCAGATTCCGGGATTTTATAATTACATATGATGTGCCACATCTATTCTGATAAGTGCCTTCCTGAGTGCAAACTCTGCTCTCTTCACATCAATCTCTGCTGTGTGATTTGAAAGGCGCTGCTCTGCCCGCTCCTTTGCCGCCTGTGCGCGGTCTATGTCTATCTCATCAGGCCACTCTGCAAGCTCTGCGAGAAATGTGACCTTGTCTCCAAGTATTTCCGCAACCCCTGAAATTTTGGTGCCCGATACCATTAAATTTTTCAAATTTAAATTTGATAAGCTCCTCTAAGAGATTATGTTTCAATTTTCTTCTATGTATTTCACTACTCTATCTATATTTCCGCTTTCATATTCATCATGTCCAACCTGTGAATTTCTCCCATTAGTTACATAGGGTACAATGGCTATTTTTTTATCATTAACTTGTCCTCCTTTTCCACTTCTTATAACTTCAAATCTTCTGTTGCTTTCAATCTCTCCACAAGACTGAAGGTTAGTTATCCAATTTTTTAACCGCAATCAAATCATAACGTGTCTTTCGATTTGGATTCTTTTCTATGCAATCTTCCAAAATCACTTCCGCCCCTGGCAGCAGTAATTCACGACAACGGCCCGTATTCTTTACATGAACCAATTCTACCTCTTCCGCTCCGTCAATCTTTACCCGCGCAATAAAACGATTGGGACGTTCTATGAAAAATGCTTCCACTATCTTATCATATTTCATGTGCTGTTTCCTATTCTCTTATCATTCGATAGAATGTTCCGGTACCAATTCCTGTTGTCAACTCATAAGCTTGTCCATCAATCCTAAATCCTGCTTTTTGATAGCACTTTATCGCTCTGATATTCCATGTACGAACTTCCAGATACAACGGCTTGTTAGGATATAACTTTTTTGAAATCTCATAAGTAATCAAGAGCATTCGTTGACCATAATGTTTATTACACAAATTCTTTAGGTTAGAATCGATGATGGGGTAAACGAAAAAGCAGTTTTGGCATT
>OHJI01000737.1_pt1 | contig 10416 bp, 5 predicted proteins | sample 1568571 | NCBI WGS metagenome assembly OHJI01 (sample SAMEA3879583, study PRJEB24766) | human gut metagenome | biome: human-associated habitat; feature: feces | place: USA | collected 1985/1987
TATCACGCACTATGATCCCTCCTTCAACTTGCGTTCCGTTAAATTGGGTGGTCCTATTAATCCTGCCATCAACAAGGTTAAGGTCTTCCGTCCAGAAGCCTTCTTTTACTGGATGCAGATAGAAAAACTCTTGGCCGAGTAACAGACACCTCCGTATTAACCCAACACCAAGTGGAACAGAACAAGGTAGATGATTTTGCCGATGCCTACGCAGCTGACATAAAGATTATTTTATTAGCATAATTCTAATAGAATAATGCTTAGTATTTGGATAAAGTCCGAGAAAATCTGTTAGCGTGGCAGCGTCCCGCCGTTTTTTTTATGCGCCCGGTCGGTGGTGGGGCCGACGGGGGTTCGCTATCCCTACTACCATTCTGAACCAATGAGCATCCTAAGAAGTCTGCGAACGCCTATATAATAAATTGATATACAATTGATTATATAGGTTTAGGGTGATATGCAAATATGCTCATCACCCTATTTTTTTATGGGAGTGAGCATATCGGATAGCGGGTTAAAGTCAGCGTAACAATCAATGACTCAATAAATTACAAGGATTTTTGCGGCTTTATGGGTATGCTCATTGGTTCCAAAATTTACAGGCGTCTCCGCAGTTATGTCTTGACGTACAGCTGATCGGCCTTTACCTTTGCGTTTACAAACGTCAATAGTCAATGGAAACACAGGAAAGCACTTTCTTCCTTGCAAGGTAGCTCTGGACGGACCAGTTCATAGCCGGACAGCGGCAAATGTAAGAATAAGATGCACACTAAGCATAAAAAAACGTCCCTGCGACACCAATTGGTATCGCAGGGACGGTATCAAATTCATTCTATTGGCAAAATACCTTTAAACCTAGACCATGGACCAATTTCATAATCAGGTTTTTTATATAATTCAACAGATTCTGCCGGAACATATAATGTTGCTGTGAAACCTGTGAAACCTCTAAGCCCCGACTCCATCTTCAAAGGTTCTACTCGGCGACATATCAATGTTTTCAATGATGGTGGGAATGAGTCATCGAATATTGAAGCCAATGTCGAAGCCAAATCCATGAATTCAATTTTACCACATCCTTCAAAAGAACGGGTGGATATTGAAACAATTTTGTTCAATATCATCGGGGAAGATAATTCGGTACACTCATTAAAAGCCTCTTTTCCAATGCTCTCAACATTCGGCATTGAAACACATCTCAAAGATGAACAATACCCACACGCCCTATCACCAATGGACCTCACCATAGGAAGAATTAATGATTTCAAATTCTTACAACCCCTGAAGCATCCATTAGGGATTCGTAGCGCATCAATATTAACAGTTTCCAAAGCAGTACAATCATTAAAACAGCCGACCAATTCAAAACCGCTTCCACCTTCCTCTGAGTATATCTCTGATATTGAAGTACTCCGACCATTACCATATTTATCTCCCAACGTCAGTTTTTTTATAGTCGCGGGAATTGTCAATTTTGTCAGTTTATAACTCTCGGTAAAAGCACTTGCCGGCAAAAATAATTCAGAAGAATGCGGAAGATTCAAATACTCCAAAGCAGAACAGTTCTGAAACACCTTACCAGAAAAGACCATAGAATCAGATGTGACACCTGACAGATCAATCGTCTTAAGCGATGCAGGCCAATCCTGCCAACTTTTTGTCTGAAACGAAATATCCAAATACTCTAAACAAGACATAGGCTCACTCCTAACGCACTCCACGGCACTTACTTCAAATGGTCCGGTCATGGATTTTTCTGTTCTTCGCAATTCCTTCAACCCACTCGGTATGACAATTTCCTTAACATTAGGGGTCGAACGGAATAGTTCGTCCCCCATCTGAAGCACACCACCCTGTTTGAGTTTTACGTTCTCGAGCTTTTCACAATAAGACAATGCACTTGTACCCAAATACGAACAGTTCGACAAGTCCAAATATGTATTAACAGTGTTCATTAGACCAAGTCCACCCACATATTCCAGATTCGCACTATTTTCTACTATCGGAGATATGACATAAGAACCGCTATATACCGGTCCTGTTATCTTTTTAATATGGCTTGGAATATTAAAGTCTGTCAGAAATTCATCTCCTCGTAACATATCCGCACCTATTATCTCCACTGAAGGAGGCAATGTTAACGATGAGATATACTTTGCTCCGGCAAATGCCAATGCCCCACATTCTTTCAAACGACTATTGGGCGCAAAGGTTATTGACGAGACAATAGAACCATCAAATGGTCCATCCCATGTATTCATGGTATATGACCCGTATGAAACATTCGGATATTCAGGAATCCCCCAATACTCTACTTCTTCCGGCATCTCAAATTCATAAATGTTGGTACCGCTAAAAAGGTATGAACCAGTAATTATCTTCTTTGCACACAGTTTAAGTACCGACAATTTTTTACTGCCTCGAAAAAGACTACTCCCCAAGATAATGCTGTCCTGATGCTCCAAATGGAATTCAGTCAAGTTCTCACAATTACTAAAGGCCCCCCTGCCGACATTAGAAACTTTTTTGGGAATGACAACTGTGCTCAAAGAAGAACACTCTTCGAATGCACACTCATCAATTATCTCTAAAGACTCTGAAACAGGAATGGTTTTAAGTGACGAACATTTCCTAAAAGCAGACTTTCCTATTCGTCTAACATTATTGGAAAGTGTACATCTTTCCAATGCAGCACAGCCATAAAACATATTGTCTTTAATCTCTGTCGTATTTTTCGGCAACAATATTTCTTGCAGGGAGGAACATCCAGAGACGACTGCATTTCCCAGAGTCTCAACATTAGATAAATCCAAGAATTCCAATGAATTACAGTTTACAAACGCTTGGTCAGAAACGGTCTTCACTGAGGAGGGAAGAGTGATATTTGTAAGAAACAAGCAATTTGCAAAGACTTGTTCTCCTATTCGTTCGCATTGGGAGTCTTCGCTAAATATTACACTTCGCACCCCGGAATTAGCAAAGACGTATCTGTCAAGGCTTTTGATTTTAGACGGAATTTTTATCTCTTTAAGCGCATAGCATCCTTCAATCAGTCCACCTGTCACAGGTTTTGCGCCAAGCACACTGTTATCAAGATAGTAATACCCTTCAATCTTATCCAAAGCGGTATCCTCTGGAATTATAAGTTCTTTCAATGAACTACAGCCATAGAAGGTACCGACTCCTATATAGTTAACAGATGAAGGAATTTCAATACGCTTAAGAGACACACAATAACGAAAGACTCCACTGGAAGATGAATTTCCCAACGGGTCATTCGATGCAGAACTCAACAAACGCAACAACTTGGATTCAGGAGCGAAGTTAACCGTTTCCAACTTTCTGCAAGACAAAAAGGCACATTGTTCTATAGACAACACATTTGCCGGGATTGTCACTTCAGTAATAACGGCATTATTGAAAGCGTATTCTTTTATAGCCGTCAGATTTCGTGGCATATTTATGCTTTCCAATGTTTTTATGCAAAAAGCCCCTTTCCCTATTGAAATAACCTCGTCAGGCAAAACGATTCTCTGTAATTTTGACTCTGAGCTATAACCTGTTACACCAAACCGTCCACTATATGTACCCATCGCCTCATCCGGAACAATGTTTCCGGCGACCTTGACTTCACCGAGATCCAGTTCCGTAAGCTTAGGCATCTTTTCCATTGTTTTGAAATCATCTTTGTTTATGATTCCGGTCACCTTCATGCTTACGATGTTCGCCTTCTGGACATCGGACAGTATCGTTGACAACGTCCCTACTGTAGGAACATTCACGACAAAAGTTTCCGTATTCCCGGACTGAGTGATTGTGACGGTATTCGAGATTCCGCTGGACGTATTCTTTATTGTAACTGTTCCCGTTCTTTCTATTACTTCCTGATTCTTCGACACAGACAATGACACAACAGATTCTGTCAAGGCCTTCGTCGCCGGGACATACGAAATCCAGTCTGCATCATCGGCTACTGCAACATCGTATTTCACATTGCTTTTCAGTTTTACCGCAACTGTGCCGCCTTCATAAGTCAGCGAATATTTGTCTGAGCCAAGAATTATGGCATCCTTCTGCGATTGCCTTACAGTCACGATACCGCTTGCTCCAGTCGTCTTGTCGATAAACGTCACTGTAGCCTCACGGGAATCATAGGTCGTATTCTTATCAACAATGAATTCATAACTGTTGTCCGTCAAACCTTTAGTCTGCACCCAATGCAACCAAGAAGCTCCAATAGCCATTTCATAAGTAACATTGGAACTAACCTTCACCGAAAATGAGCCTCCGGCATCCGGGAAGTCGAAATTCGATTCAGAAAGAATTATGGCATTCGTCTGGCCCTGAGAAATACTTATGGACTTCTGTAACTTCGCCTCAGAATTAACTATCCGGATGAATCCCGTCCTTCCGTCATAAGAGGTATTCGGCATTATTCTAAAGTTCAATCTCTTTGTCTCAAGTCCCTTTGTCTGCGGAATCTGCTTTATCCAGTCTTTATATTCATCTGCAATCTCAACCCCAAAATCGACATTTGTCTGAACCTCAAGCGCTAGTTCACCACCGTTATTGTCAAACTCATATCTGTTCTTTGCCAAGATTATGGCATCTTTCTGCATTTGAGTTATATTCACCACAGCCTGCTTTCCAGCAGCCCGAATCACAATCTTGGCTTGTCTGTCATCATATCCTTCATTGGCCCGGATGCCAAATACAAGTTCGTTGGAGACAAGTGACCTTGTCGGGGACGTACGATATATCCAATCGACGGACGGCATGACGACATCATAATCGATATTGCTAGTAACATGTACAACGACATTCTGACCTTTACTTGACACGACGAAGTCGCTTTCGTCAAGAAGAAGGACACGCTCACCAGCCTGATAAACGACTATCTTCTCTGTAAGGTCTCCGCTTTTGAGGATGATTTCGCCATGACGTTGAAGAGGTTCGTCATTCCGTGTAACAAAGAATGTAAGAACGGACGACACAAGTCCTTTGGTCGCTGGCACTTGAGTAATCCAAGACCGGGAGGATTCCGATATTTCCAATGAAACATCTACATTCGCCTTCATTTCTATCTCGAATGTACCGCCTTCACGAGTCAAATTGATTCGACTAGGGGTCACAGAAAGCGCATCATGTTGCTTCTGAGTCACATTTACATATTCTACAAGTTCACTGTTCCGGTCCTTAACCGCAATTCTTGCACATCTTGCGTCATATGTCTCATTGGCAGAAACTGTAAATGAAAGTTTATCCGTTTCAAGATAGCTTTTTGTCACGTCTTGAGAAAGCCATCCGTCCGCATCGGTCTCTATCACTACATCATAGACCAGATTATGTTGCACATCAATGTCAAACGAGCCGCCTTCATCGGAAATAAAAACATCTTTCTTGCTAAGAATCAACCAACTGTCATGCTTGTCTATCACACCGTTTCCATTGACATCCAGATAGTCCTCAAACGGAGGAATTTCATATTCAGTAATGCCCAACGATTTATAACGGCTTTCCAAGTTGCGTCTGACAGATGCGGCATCAACAGACATTCCGCCATCTCGAATCTGTGTCTGTATAGAAGTGTTGTCAATTTTACCGGCAGTCCGGAGTTCCGCAGCAATTTTTGCTACAAGTTCCGACAACTCACCTTCACTTCTCTTTCCTTGCAATGTCGCAGATATGGCAAGAAGAATGGCATTGGAATCACCTCCGCGCGTAATATCCATCTTGTCGAAACTTTCTGACACTGAAATTATTTCAGGAATATGGAATACGTCGAACAATTCTTTTTCAGCCATTTCACGCGCCTGCGACACAGACATTCCCTCAGAAACAACAAGATGCCTGATTCTGTCAATTTCAAGAGTTGTCAAAAGATTCACATTCGTCTTTCCAGACTCCGTCAGGTCTGACAATGCCCGCAATGTTATCGTAGAATTAGAGACACGACCGCTTATTTCATTGAAATAGTAGCCTGTAGCGATGATTTCCACATAACGGCTGTCAATTTGGTTGTTTATACCAAAGGTTCCTGCATCATCGATAGTTTTTGTCTGATAGTTCTTTCCCGTAGGATTGAGAGCATCGTCCAATGCCTGAATGGTGATGGATGTGCCCTGTGTAAAAGGTCCTTTCTGGACATTTCCATTAACAGAGTAGCCCGATCCGCCAGATTGATTGTCCGAATTGAGTTCCCCGCTGCACGAAAGAGCAATAATGCATAATGGCAGAAGCAAAACAATTTTTTTCACAGCTATAATTAGATTCTGCCAACTCCAAAACAGACAATTAGTGGTTAAAAGAAAAGTGTGGAGCTGATTCCGTTTATCTCAATGGAGGTTGTGGAAAGACCTTTACCAATATAAACGAAAAATACCCCACACCCGAATAGATATGGGGTATATGTGTTCGCATGACACGAGCACGAAGCCATAGTCTAAACAAGGAATGAGCGTATTCGACCGTCCATTGGTTTGAAAACTTCCACATTTCCATTGAGGGACAAAGACGAAAACACTTTCATCAATATGTATCTGCCAACAGCCCAAGCCATTGACAATACAAATATAGTTTCATTTTAACAAAGAAACAAAGAAACAAAAGAGAATCAAGAAATCTGATCGTGTATAGAATTTTTCAAAGGCTACCGTTTCAGGCGGGTGACATTGTCGGTGTAAATGTCATCACGGTCATCGGGACCGATGGTGGAGAAGGTGACATCGTCCAGGACGACATCTGCTACATTGCGGAAATACGCGCCGTAAGAAGGGAAACAAGGCCACCGGTCAAAAGGCATTGACGCGATTTTTCTGCCAAGTCCCGGCTCCGGGATACCGATGAATGAAAATGCTGAATTAGAGATTGTTACCTTATCGGTAGTTGCGCTCCCCCAGCTTTTCACGGACAATGCCATGCGGCAGTTGGTGGCACGGTAAGCGTCTATCGTGACGTCTGTGCAATGATTGTCATCCTGCAATGTCATGCAAAACGGAGACAGGACACTGTCTGCAACACAATTCTTGACGCAAATGCCTGACAATGTGCCAGGCGCGTCGCCCCATCCTCCCGGCTCGAAAATCATGGCATGGAGCATATCGCCGCCTTTATCAGATCTGGTGAGATGCGGGGAACGTCCGGGGCCGATGAATGTGCAGCCGGAAATCCGGACATCTTCAGACGGCATGATCATACGGAGACCATTGCACGAAGAATTGAAGCGGCACCTGTCAATAACCATATTATGCCAATAACCGCCGGCCATGCAGTCATCGCCCGTAGAAAAAACACACTCACTCACATTGACGCTCTCCCCTCCTCTGATGTGGATTCCGTCCCAGCCGCCTGTAATCCTAAGGTCATTGAATTTGCAGTCAGTCAGTTCATAGCCGAGAACCGCGTAGTTTGAGAAATTGTCAATGCTGATTCCCGACATCGTAAAACCGGTCGTTTCCGCAACAAGTACAGTATGAGGCCCGCGCATTCCCTCCTCGCCGAGAGGATTTCGAATGCCGCCGCCGTCAATTCTGCCGCATCCCGTTATAGCCGCCCCGTCAGCATGATGTGCAATGACAAGTGCCTGGGACCAGATGGTATCCGAAGCGCAATTCTGATTGGCAGTCCCCACTCCAGTATCGTACCTGGACATATCCGTGTCCGTCACATAATGCCCGTAAGAGTCAATGTTCCTGTACGCTATGAGTTCTGCGTCATTTTCCAGCCTCAGTTCCACGCCTGCCTTCAGATATATGGTACTGCTCAAGAAACGGCCTGCCGGAATGACGACCGTTCCGCCTCCTGAACGGTTGCAGCTGTCGATTGCCGCATTGATAATCAATGCATTGTCAAATCCAGAATCTGCTTTCGCGCCCATATCCGTTATTTTCAATGACAGATTATGCGCGCAGCCGGTCAACAGCAGGATCACAGCTGCAAGTGTAGAAAAATTTTTCATACATTAAAGTGTTATCAATGTCGTCAGTCGCCACACAGGTAGCTGTTGGTTTCCGCCTTAGCCTGCCTATATGTTTCGCGTGAAACCAAAAAAGGCGTCCCAAAACTATTTGTTCCGAAACGCCTTTCATGTTGAGATACCACGACTCGAACGTGGACTAAGTGAACCAAAATCACTTGTGCTGCCATTACACCATACCTCAATTCAGCCCGGCAAAGATAGGACTATTTTCCGTTTTTGCCAAAAGTATTTGCAAAGTATAGGCTTTCTAACGCGTTTCGCCTATTTCTCTTCCGGCTTGCCGCAAGTGTAGCCGAGTTTCTCGATAGCCTTTTTCAATGTGGCCTCATCAGTCTTCGCCGCGTCATAAGTAATGGTCACAGTTTTCTTTTCGAGATTGATATCCAATGACTTGACACCCTTTTCGAAAGAAATGTTCTCCTGAACTTTCTTCACACAGTTCTGACAATGAAGTCCTACATTGAAGACCACCGTCTTCAACTCCTTTTTAGGAGCGGCTTCCATAACATTGGCCATGACAGGCTCAGCGACAGTCATTGACAGCGGAAGCATTGCTGCAACTACAGCAGCATAAATCAATTTTCCCATATAAACATATTATTTCCAAAGCGTAAACCTTACGCCAAGATAAAACTTCGTTCCCATAATCGGTCCCCAGACAGCACTCGCGTCGAAATCCGGACGAGATGCGTCCACATGAGAGGACATGCCATCAACAGACGTGCCGATTACCACGTTCTTCTGCCTGAAATTGGTAAGATTATCTGCTCCGAGATACAGGTCCACGCCCTTGAAACGTTTGGTAACCTGAAGATACAGAAGCGGATACGCCGGCGTATAACCATCAGCATACAGAAGTTTGCCGTCATCTCCACGCAGATCCTTCATAAATTCATAGACACGTGCCTTGCCATTGACAGAAGCAGTTCCACCTTGGCATCCTTATAACGGAACGTAGCGGAAACGGTAAATCTCCTGAAAGCCTCAACATTGAAATCAATCTGATAATTATTTGAAAATGAGCGTTTTCCGCCAAGGGCATAAAAGTCGATGGCATTGAGTCCATGCTCATAATCGACTACCATCTGCTCCGCAAAACGCGTCCCGAAATAGTCAAAACTTAAGTACGTGTCATCAGAAGCCCCGAAAGGCAGATAAAATGTGGCATTGCCCCCGAAAGTCCACGCATCCTCCAAAAGATGGTCGGAATACGCTCCGGCAAATGCCTTGCCGGTAGAAAGGACGCCGATATTGTCAATGACCGGCAATGCCCGCCTGAGGCCGCGTCCACCATTAGCTCGCAGGACAATCTGTTCCAACGGACTGTATTTCAATGTCAGACGAGGCACGGCCTTGAATCCTTCGCCATTGAACCAGTCACCGCGAAGTCCGACAATCGAAGAAAACTTATCGCCTGCGTGGAATGTGTATTCTCCGGAAATGCCGGCATTGTAGAAAGCGTCGGATTTCTTACCCGGCTCCAGTTTCTGAGCAGCCACCTTGCGCATGAAATCTTCCGAGAACCAGTCAGCCGTACCGCCGAGAGCCAGCGTAAACTTGTGGGAATCATTGATTTCATCCTGGAAAAGCACATTGAAGAAACCGGAATTCTGTGTGGCCAGATACTTGGACGCTCCTGCCCGGAGATTCATGTCAGTGAGCGTATAGTCGGCCACGAAAGCGATGTTCTTCGCATTGTCCTCACTGATCGGCACACCGACCTTCACATACGTATTCAGCTGACGGTTAATGATATCAGAGCCCCACGGCGAAGTGGAGGCCAATGTATATTTCTTGTAGTCATATCCCGGCTGCCCGCCCTTGCGCATATCCTGGAGGGCACGCAGACCGAAGCGGACCTGCACACCGGTAGGCCCGTAATAGAGCCAGCGGTTGGCGACATTGACCTGAAACATCTCGGGATCGTCCATGAACCCGTCATGGTTGTGGTCGAATGTGCGGAAATTTCCGGACACATGGCCGAGCAGCACGGTACTCCACTTCTCGCCCATCTGCAGGGATGAGGCGACATTGAAATCAGTCTTCGTGTCATTCATGACTGACGCATTCAGGAAAAGCGGCTTTTCGTCAGTAGGCTTGCGGTATTCCATATTTATTTGGCCTGTAATGGATTCCGCGCCGTTGTTCACGGATGAGAGGCCCTTGGAGACCTGGATGCTTTCAAGCCATTGGCCAGGCACATAGGACAGTCCGAACGGAGCGGCAAGACCGCGCATGGACGGACGGTTCTCGTCCAGCATCTGAGTATATATCCCGCTGAGGCCCAGGAGTCTGATCTGCCTGGCACCGGTAACGGCATCCGAATATCCGACCGTGACACTGGCCGAGTTCTCGAAGCTTTCCGCAAGGTTGCAGCACGCCATTTTCTTCAGACCTGCGGAGGAAATCACCTCGGTACGGAGTTCCTTTCCCCGTGA
>OHJI01000744.1_pt1 | contig 10342 bp, 8 predicted proteins | sample 1568571 | NCBI WGS metagenome assembly OHJI01 (sample SAMEA3879583, study PRJEB24766) | human gut metagenome | biome: human-associated habitat; feature: feces | place: USA | collected 1985/1987
TACTCGTGACCCGCGTGCTGTTGAACGTAAGAAACCGGGACGTCCTAAAGCTCGTAAGAGATTCCAGTTCAGTAAACGTTAATCTTATTTGTGAGTCCCTTACAAGTATAGCAAAGCGTTTAGTATCTAAATTATCAGGATTCTTTTTATATGCTGACATACAGGAGGACTACCTGATGATTGAGTTAAACAAAAGAAAGTAAACGATTTTAAGAAAAAAACAATGTCAAGAGTTAATTTTGATCAGTTATTAGAAGCTGGCGTACACTTCGGACACTTAAAAAGAAAGTGGAACCCTGCAATGGCTCCTTATATTTTCATTGAGAGGAACGGGATTCACATCATTGACCTGCACAAGAGTATCGTCAAGATAGACGAGGCTGCAGAGGTAATGAAAGAGCTTGCACGCTCAGGCCGCAAGATCCTCTTCGTTGCCACCAAGAAGCAGGCTAAAGATATCATCGCAGAGAAAGCCGCTTCTGTCAATATGCCTTATGTAACTGAAAGATGGCCGGGTGGTATGCTTACCAACTTCCCTACTATCCGTAAGGCAATCAAGAAAATGAATACCATCGACAAGATGAAGGAAGATGGTACTTATGAGAAACTCGCTAAGCGTGAGCGTCTTCAGATTGACCGTCAGAGGGCTAAACTTGAGAAGAACCTCGGTTCCATCAAGGATATGAGCCGTCTCCCGTCAGCTCTCTTCGTAGTGGACATACAGAAGGAGGCAAATGCCGTTAAAGAGGCTAACCGTCTGAACATTCCGGTAATCGCTATGGTTGATACTTGTTGCGATCCTACCCCGATTGATTATGTGATTCCGGCTAATGATGATGCCGCAAAGTCAGTTGAGTATATCACCAATGCTCTTTGCGTTGCCATCCAGGAGGGATTGAACGAAAGAAAGCTCGAAAAGGAGAAAGACGCTGCGGCTGAGGCTGCTGAGAAACCGGCAACCAAGAAGCTCCGTCCTCGCAAGAACGCTGCCGCTGAAACTGAAGAAGTAGAGGCAGCTCCGGTAGAGGCTCCAAAAGCAGAAGAAGTTAACGCTGAATAATTTAAACTCTATTTACTATGCAGATTACAGCAGCTGACGTAATGAAATTACGTAAGATGACAAGTGCCGGTATGATGGATTGCAAGCAGGCTCTCGCTGAGGCTGAAGGCGATTTCGACAAGGCAGTTGAGATCATCCGTGAAAAAGGTAAACTCGTGGCAGCGAAAAGAGCTGACCGTGAGACTACCGAAGGCGCAGTTATCGTTCGCGTTGAGGGTGGCAAGGCTATTATTGTCTGCCTCGGTTGCGAAACAGACTTCGTTTCAGCTACTCCGGATTTCAAGGCTCTCGCAAATTCTATAGCAGACGCAGCTATCGCTGCTTTCCCTGCTGACCTCGAGGCCCTCAAATCTGTGAAGTTGAAAGACGGCTACACAGTAGAAGAGGAAATTTCTGCTCAGACAGGCAAGACAGGTGAGAAGCACGTTCTCGCTTACTATGCCGCTCTCGAGGCTCCTTATATCGCACAGTACGTTCACAACAACTCCAAGATTGCTTCCATCGTTTCTTTCAACAAGGAAGTTCCTGCTGAGATCGGCAAGAACGTGGCTATGCAGGTTACCTCAATGCACCCTGTTTCTGTTTCAGAGGCAGATTGCCCTAAGGAGACTGTAGAGAAAGAGCTCGCAATGTACAAACAGCAGATCGCTGAGGATCCGAAAATGGCCGGCAAACCTGAGGCAATGCTTGAGAATATCGCAAAAGGTAAGCTCAAGAAGTTCTTCAAGGAGCAGACTCTTGAGGATCAGGAGTTCATCTGGGACGCAAAGATTTCAGTCCTCGACTACATCCACACTGCTGACAAGGACGCTAAAGTTCTCGCTTTCAGAAGATTCTCACTTACAGACTAATTGCTCTGGATACATTATAAAAAGGTCTTGCGGGATGCCGTATGACCTTTTTTGTTTCTGTGCTTTTTACTACATTTGTCCAAACAACAACTCAACAAATTATGAAAATGAATTTTTTTAAAGGCATTTCTGCATTGGCGGCGGTGCTTTTGACTGTCACGGCGTGTGATAAGGAAAAAGAGCAGCAGGCAGTATTGCCGGAGGTCGAGGTGAAACTTGTTAGTGCTGATGCAACTAACATATCCTTTTCAGTTACGGCAAACAATGCTGAAAGTTTTGCATGGTATTGTTCCGACGACACTAAGGACGGGGAGAAACAGATGTCTGCCAGTCTGGTGTATGGCCTCGGTACGACTGAGAAGGTATCCGGAAAATTGCAGCTGGTGACAGTTCCGGATCTCAAGCCTGAGACGCAGTATTGGATTTTCGCTGCTTCCAAGAGCGGTGACAATTTCAGTGTGACTGATTCCATTCAGGTAAAGACGGCTGCGGAAGAGCAGGTACTTACCGCAGGTGACGTCACCAAGACCAGCCTTTCTTACCATATCAGGTCCAGAGAAGGAGCGAAGTATATGCATACATATATCGAGAGCTGGTATTATAATCATCAGATGGCTCTCGCGATGGAAGACCAGGGGGCTGAGTTCAACATTGACACGTTCAACATCAATCTTCTCGCTGATTTCGGTTTTGAGGAGACTGCGCCTAAGGATATAACATGGAAGAATGGTGATGAGAATACTCCCAGAAACCAGGAGGTGGCTCTGTATGGCGGACAGAAATATATGGCATTGTTCTGCTATTACGATGATTCCAATGAGCAGGAACCTCAGTGGGTCGGAAAGCCTGAAGCAGTGGAGATGGCTCTTCCTGCGGCCGGCAAATCCAACGAATCCATCAAATTTACTGATGAAAGTATTAATTCTGACAATGTGGTGGTCAGAATGGAGCTTGACGATGCCAAGGTAAGCTATATCTCATATGACCTTTATGAGAAGGCCAAATATGATAAGGCATTTGCAGGCAAGGATGAGGAAACCATCAAGAATTTCCTCTATGAATATGGTCTTCACGCATATAATACTTACACGGACAAATGGACTACTGATCCAGGCGTAGAGTATATTATTGCTGTTATGGGCGTGGACAACAACGGTGATTCATTCCTTCAGACGAAGACCTACACCACTCCTCTTCCGGATCCTGTGTTCAATGTGAAGATGCGCTCTTATGATAGTGAATTTAAGAACTATCTGGGCTTCCTGACGCTGCGTATGGATGTGGATGTCAAGTATTTCCCTGATTTGAATGTGGAAAGCATCTTGACTGCATTTATGCCTAAGGCTACTTGGGATGCTACGTTGGATATGTATGGAATGTCTATTGAGACAATGCCTGATTATGTAAGTTATATAGTCGGTACGCCTCTTCAGGACAATGAGATGGATGACCTGGAAAAGAAAGGTTCGTTCACCAGAATCACGACTGATCTGGAACCGGGTACTGAGTATATCTTCGCGATGTTGTTCAATTATGGCGGCAAGTGGTATTACAAATCTGCAACTGCCAAACTGAGTGACGAACCTTCAAGCACACCGGAAGAAGGCTATAATGCTTTCCTCGGAGAGTGGACAGTGACCGGAAAAACCACCAAGGACTGGAGTACCAAATTGACATATAAGATCAGGTTTGAACAGTTAGAGCCTAACTGGTCTTACAAAGTATATGGATGGTCATCGACCAATGCCGGTACGGAATTCCCGTTCGTTGCACGATATGACAGCGTTACAAAGAAAATCTACATAGACGGCAACCAGTATCTTGGAAAGACCACTGTGCAGGGTGCTGAGTATGAGGTTCGTATGATGCCATGTCTGAGATATGTAGGAGCACTGTATTTCTCCGACAGCGAGGATGTCATGTATGAAGGAAGAATTGATGATATGGGAAATGGCAAGGAAAAGATAGCAATGTTCCCTGGAATCATCAAGAATAGAGAGGGCAGAGATGAGGAAGTCGCTACGATGGCTTATGGCTTCGTGAAGGATGGGAACTGTCCTGGCGGTCCGGACCAATACGATATCGTAGAGTTCCAGATTACAAGAGACAAGACCAAATAGTTTACTGACATATTTGATTTGGCGGGCAGCGGCATTGGACGTTTGCCCGCCATTTCTGTTTTTTTAGGATCACTAATATAAATGATGAACGGCTCGCGATTCACATCGCAAGCCGTTCGCAATTCTAACCTAAAACTTAACCTATGAAAAAACTATTCGACCGAATTTATTGCAATATCCGTGCCGATTCATATAGATTCCGTTACTTTTTTTCATTTTCTTTTACTTCCGTGCTGTCGGCAGGAACTTCTTCTGTTTTCGGCATTGACTCCGGATCTACCTTGATGGAGATTATCCTTACGTCTGTGCGAGGCCTGTCACGCAGGTCGGTGGCGACGGAAGCGATCTTGTCAATGACATTGAACCCGTCAACAGTCTGGCCGAAGACGGTGTACTCGCCGTCAAGCTGGGCACATGTCTCCTCGTTCTGGACAATGTAGAACTGCGAACCGGATGATTCCTTCGCAGGATTTGCCCTGTCACCTCTTCTTGCTGCTGCCAATGCGCCTTTCTTGTGCTTGTATTCAGGAACGAACTCTGCCGGTACGGTGTATCCCGGACCGCCCTGTCCGTAAAGCTCGACTTTGGAGGTGTCCTTGGTGTACGGGTCGCCGCCCTGAATCATGAACCCGTCGATTACCCTGTGGAACAGGAGGCTGTCATAGTAACCTGAAATAGCGAGTTTCTCGAAATTCGCACGGTGCTTCGGGGTTTTGCTGTAAAGTTTGACCTTGATGGTTCCGAGACTGGTGACAATGTCGAACACAGGCTCATCCGGCAGCCCTGCTGCAAGGCTTTCGGCATCTTTCTGCTTCTGGATCATTTCTGCTTGTTTCAATGAGTCCGCCATTGCCTGCTCTGCGGCAGAATCATTAACCTTCTTCTGGTTTCCGCAAGCTGCCACAGTTCCTGCGACTGCGAGGCAGACTATACTTTTGGTGATAATGTTTGTTTTCATATTCTTGAATGCTTGATTACTTCATGAGAACTCTCAAATATAGTCAAATTTTCACTAATTTTGCGCACGTTATGTCGAATCCATTGAAGCAACTTGCTGGAGAAACCGCGATATACGGCCTCAGCACAATCTTGGCCAGGATAATCAACTTCCTGTTCGTTCCGTTCTATACCAGACTCCTCACCACGGCCAGCTACGGCGTGGTAACGGAATTTATGGCGTATATCGCTGTGCTTCAGGTAGTTCTGGTACTCGGACTTGAGACCGGATGCTTCAAGTTCGCCAACAGGAAGGACGTGGATGCCAAGACGGTCTATGCCAATGCATTGGTGACCGTGGCGGGAGTATGCTTCGCCTTCCTCGGGTTCATGACGCTGTTTTCAGACCAGATAGCCTCTGCATTGGGCTACGGCGGCTTCGGAAACTGCATCGTCTATGTGGGCGGCATCCTGGCGCTCGACTGTACTACGGCGATACTGTTCGCCAAACTGAGGCAGGAACACAAGGCGCTGAAGTTTGCGGTCATCAAGACCGTGAAAATCCTTACGGAGACTGCGGCCAATATGGTTTTCTTCTTCTGGTACCCGTCCCACACGAATCATTTCCTGGGCAATTTCATATCCCCGACACCGGATTTTACCTATGTGATTTTCGCCATCCTGCTGAGCAGTATCGTATGCGGAATCCTGTTTCTGCCGGATCTGTTCCACTTCTCGTTTGAGCTTGACGGAAAACTGCTGCGTCAGATGCTTGCGTATTCGCTGCCGCTGATGGTGGCTGCGCTTCCCGGCATTGTCAATGACTTTCTCGACAGGATACTGTTCCGTTATTTCGATACCAATGCGGCCGTGTGGCAGTCCAGCCTCGGCATTTTCCAGGCGGCGGTGAAACTCTCGGTAATCATGAATCTGTTTATCCAGATGTTCCGTTTCGCCGCTGAGCCGTTCTTTTTCCAGCGTGCGCAGAACAAGGGCTCCAAGCAGTTGTACGCCATCGTGATGGAATTTTTTACGGCATTCTGCGGACTGATACTTCTCGGCGTGTTCCTCTATCTGGATGTGTTCTCATTGATTATCGGCAAGGATTTCCGCTCTGGAATGGGCGTGGTGCCGATCATGCTGCTCTCCTACATGCTGCTAGGGATGCTTTTCAATGTCTCAATGTGGTACAAGCTCTCCGGGAAGACCAATATGGCTATCTGGATTACGCTTGCCGGCCTCGTCGTCACGACATTGGTCAATGTGATTTTCATGCCGAAGTTCTCGTTCTGGGCTGCGGCCTTCGGACACCTTGCCAGCTATCTGGTCATGTTCATCATCAGTGCGGTCCTGGGAGCCAAGTATTACCCGATTCCATACAGCTGGAAACGCATCGGGGCTCTGTTTGTGCTGATAGGCGCCGTATGTGGCCTGTCAATGCTGATGGACAATATGATGTTCGCGGGGGTCAATGCGGGTTCTTCACCTGCTTCTGCCGTGGTCGTGAAGTTTCTTCTGCATACGGTGCTGCTTGCGGTTTATTTCGCAGGATGCGCATTCCTGCTTAAGGGCCGTTACAAAATGGCATTGGCAACAGAGGAATAGCGCTTGCCACGTGAAAGATATTGACTATATTTCCCGCCTGGCGGCGGCTAATATAGGATGCGCCTCGGAAGAATAAAAAAAAGAATTTTATTCTTCTCTCGGCTTTCACTATATTTGTAGATAATCTTTTTGTACCGAGTGTACTGAAACTAATAATTTAAATTTATGAAACATTTTCCATTTGTAATCTTGACCGCAGCTGTACTGGGTATTTCGGTTGCAGGCTGCACAAAGACCCCTGAAATCAATGTGATTCCATGTCCTGAAAGCATTGTCAAGGCTGAAGGTACGTTCAATGTCGCAGGTGTTCCTGTGAAACTTGGCGCTGGACTCGACGAGGAAACTATCCAGTGGGCAAACACTTTTGCGCAGAAACTTACATCCGTAACCGGCAAGACTTCTGAAGTCGTTTCAGAGGCGGCTGGAAAATGCATTGAACTGGAATTGAATAAAGAACTTGCTCCGGAGGAGTATTGGCTTGACGTTACCAAGAAGGGCGTGAAGATTCAGGCTTCTTCTGCTGCCGGTTTCAGATATGCTATCCAGACCATCGGCCAGATGCTTCCTGCTGCATTCTACGGAAAGGGCAAGGCGTTTGCAAAGTGGGTTCTCCCTTGCGCTTCCATCAAGGACAAGCCGAGATTCGCATACAGAGGAATGCATCTTGACGTTGCCCGTCATTTCTTCGATGTCAATGAGGTGAAGAGATTCCTCGACGTGATGGCAGCATATAAGCTGAACCGCTTCCACTGGCATCTTACTGAGGACCAGGGATGGAGAATCGAAATCAAGAAATATCCTAAGCTTACTGAAATCGGTGCCTGGAGAGACAGTACCATGATCGGCAAGAACTGGAACGAATTTGACCACACCCGTTATGGCGGATTCTATACACAGGAGGAAATCAAGGATGTCGTGGCTTATGCTGCTGACCTCGGAATCACAGTTATTCCTGAGATTGACCTTCCAGGCCATATGGTAGCTGCTCTCGCTTCATATCCTGAGCTCGGCTGCACCGGCGGCCCTTATTCAGTAAGACCTACATGGGGAATCGCTGATGAGGTGCTCTGCCCTGGAAAGGAGACTACATTCAAGTTCATCGAGGATGTTCTCGAGGAAGTTATGGAACTGTTCCCTTCAGAGTACATCCACATCGGAGGAGACGAGTGCCCTAAGAAAGAGTGGGCTAAATGTCCTGCCTGCCAGAAGCGTATCAAGCAGCTCGGCATAAAGGCTGACGCTGAGCACACCGCAGAGCAGTATCTTCAGAATTATGTGACCGAGAGAGTCCAGAAGTTCGTCAATGACCATGGCCGCAAGATTATCGGCTGGGACGAGATTCTCGAGGGCAAGCTTGCCGAGGGTGCTACCGTGATGTCCTGGAGAGGTTCCAAGGGAGGTATCAAAGCTGCCAAGATGGGCTACGATGTCATCATGACTCCTAATACCTATATGTATTTCGACTATTATCAGTCTGATTCCACTTCATTGGAGCCGCTTGCCATCGGCGGATGCCTGCCGACAGAGAAGGTTTACCAGTGTGAGCCATATACTGATATCCCTGAGGAGGCTCAGAAGCATATCCTCGGTGTACAGGCTAACCTGTGGACTGAGTATATCGCTACAACAGAGTACTTGGAGTATATGTTGCTCCCGAGAATGTCCGCACTCAGCGAGGTTCAGTGGTGCCAGCCTGAGAACAAGGACTATGACAGGTTCAAGAAGTCTCTTATGCACTCCTTCGACATCTACGATGCAATGGGCATGACATATTGCCGTGAGGTTATCGGCCAGTACGGCATGCCGGAGAAGAAATAGTCGTTTCAAGGGTTTTTAGTCTGAACAACCTGCACTTGCGGATTTTCCGCAAGTGCCTGATGTACAAATATTTACAGCGATTGATAAAAGTCAGGTTACCTGAAAAAATGGGTAACCTGACTTTTATTGGTTTGTGTAACTTATTGTCCTGTAATGGATTGGCTCTAAATGCCGATTTCAGGTTGTTCCAAAATTCCCGTGCAGGCGGCCGGGCATACATCTGCGGCTTACATCATAGTCGGTTTCCGGGTAAGCATCGGCCGTCATTGGACCGGAGACTAATAGAGCAGGAAGCCGAGGGCTCCGCCGGCTATGATTATGGGGATAGGGCCGACTTTGCAGAAGAGTGACGCTATCATTGCCGCGGCGAAGAGGCACCAGCTTTTCCAGTCCGGGAAGTTCTCGCTCAGGACATTGACATTGACCTCAGAAAACAGTGGAGTGCCGGACCAGGTGCAGTCGAGGATCATTGTCACGGCTGCGGCTCCGATAAGTCCCACCACTGCCGGGCGAAGACAGCTCATAGTGCTTTCGAAGAGGGTGTTCCCGGCGAACTTCATATAGAACTTCACGAGAAGCAGCACGATGATGAAGGACGGCAGGACAACAGCTGCTGTGGCGGTCATTGATCCGATAATTCCGAGAATGTGGCTTCCGGTCGCTTTCATGAGGACATCGTAGCCCACGTAGGTGGCGCAGTTGATGCCGATGGGTCCCGGTGTCATCTGTGAGATGGCGACTATGTCGGTGAACGTGCTCTGTGTCAGCCATCCGTGACTTGCCACCACTTGGCCCTGAATGAGGGACAGCATTGCATAGCCGCCTCCGAACGTGAACAGTCCGATCACGAAAAATGTGGCGAAAAGCTGGAATAACAGTAATATGGTCATGGCCTTACCTCCTCTCTCTAAGTTTAACTCCCGCAACCGACAGGACCAGGACTGTCAATATTATATATATAGGTGATACCGACAGGAATGACACGGCCAGAAGGCTTGCCCCGGTGATGCACCATGCCCACCACGTCTTGTCGGACTTCCGTGCCATCGATATCATCGGCGATGCGATCAGCGCTACCACGACCGGGCGGATGCCCTTGAATATGCTGATGACTGTGGGATTGTCCTTGAAGTTGGTGAACGCCATTGCTATGGCCAATATTATAAGGAAGGATGGGAGTATCGAGCCCAATGTCGCGGTTATGCTGCCCTTCAGCCCTTTGATTTTGTAACCGGCGAAAATCGAGACATTGACCGCAAGTATGCCCGGCGCTGACTGGGCAAGGGCAATGATGTCCGGCAACTCGTCTTCACCTATCCATTTACGTTTGTCGAGTTCGTTCTTTATAAGAGGTATCATCGCATAGCCGCCTCCGATAGTGAATGCTCCTATCTTCATAAAGACAAGAAACAGTTCTTTCAATGAGGCTGTACCCTGATTCTGCTTCTCCGTGGTTTCTTCCATTGTCATTCGGTTTGAAGTAATCCTTAAAAAATAACTTGTTAATCTTTGCTCGTCTTTTCGGTCTATATTTCTTTTCTCATCAGTCGTGTACGTCCAGTACACTGAATGTCAGCCGTGCCGCGCCTGTCATATTTCCGGCAAAATTACGCAACTTTCAAAAAATAACCTGCAATGTCAGGAGAAGTGAAGGCTGAAAAACGGCTTTAACGATAAAAATCAATAAAAAACTCAAAAAAAGTCCGAAAATATTTGCAGGGAATAAAAAAGTGCGTATCTTTGCAGTCCGTTTGAGAAACAACGGTAGTTGATTGAAAATACTGAAAGATTAAGTACAAGGAAGCAAGTACCAACAACACAAAAATCGAGAGCGTTGATTTCTTTATGAAATTGAGAGTGCCGGAGTCGAACTTGAAGAATAAGAAATATACAAAGAAGAGTTTGATCCTGGCTCAGGATGAACGCTAGCGGCAGGCTTAACACATGCAAGT
>OHJI01000747.1_pt1 | contig 10301 bp, 12 predicted proteins | sample 1568571 | NCBI WGS metagenome assembly OHJI01 (sample SAMEA3879583, study PRJEB24766) | human gut metagenome | biome: human-associated habitat; feature: feces | place: USA | collected 1985/1987
CTACGGAGCTTTCGATCTGCGCAACGGACCGGAGGCCGGTTATGACGGTGAGGACACGAGTTCGTCCAGCGACAAGTATTACGATATGGAATTGATAGTCACTTACACCAATTGTCCTTAAAAAACGTATGATTATGACACGAAAAAACTTGATATTATTGTTGTTCTCACTCCTGACACTGAACTCCTGCAACAAACATGAAGGTCCGGAGTTGAGGTTTTGCGAGAACTACATCCAAAACTATTGTCAGGGGGATTTGGTATTGCTGTCCCGAAGTCCGGACCGCCCCCCCCGCAAATCCCGGCAGACCCGCAAACCCCCATACGCAATTTTTGGATAGAATTGACCGATTGCGAGTGGATTTCCCCCGAAAGCGACCCTCAGGAGTTCGAACGCCTGGCGATTCGCAACGGGGACGTCGGTTATAACCGCTGGCTCGAGTTTTGGGAGTACCCCTCTGCTTTTGCCGATAATTTTCAGACAATGCATATTACCAGCAATGCCGACTGGGATGAAGAGCATCCGGCGGGGACATTGCTGGACGATATCCTGTGGGCCGAATTTTGGTCCTACGCCGATTATATCCGTAGCGGATACGAAACAGGGGGCGGCAACAATGTACAGATGCTCGTCGAGGATTTGAAAGCCGACGATATGCAGATGATACGTGACTATGTGATTATCTATTTCACAAAGACCCCGACCATTGATCCCATTCACACGCTCACTGTCGAATGGACCACCGTCGAGGGGGAGGTCAAGACCGCCTCGCTCACTTGCCGGCCGCAGGTCAATGCGAAAGAATAACCTGCGTGCAGTCACGTACGATTTAACAAGATAGAAGAGCCATGAAAAAGAGTTTATTGCTATTGTTGCTGCCGTTTTTATGCGGATGTTCGGAAAAGGAAGAGCCGATCGGAGGACCTGTCATCGGACCTACTTATTTGATAGCCCGTTACGTGGAAGGAGATATGAAGCTGGACTATATTCCCCGGACCGCTGCGACGGACGGCAAATCGAATACGCTTTACATAGACTGGGCCGACACCGAAGAGTATTATAATCCGGATATGGAGAAATACAATCTTGGCCGGCAAGAGTTCTGGACTCCCGAAAACAAGGCGAAATATCTCGAAATCGCAAAAAGAAACGGGGATGAAATCGGTGCGTACGAGGGCGGCACGCCTCCCGGTCTGTATTTCGGCGATCAGATTGCCCTTGCCGATAATTTCACTTCGATGCATATCACGAGCGATGCCGACTGGGATGAGGAGCATCCGGCCGGCAAACCGCTCGACGACCTGTTCCGGGTATCGGTGCGGAGTTGGAAACAGAGGGATGAATACGGGGCCCCGCTTCTTTGCCGCGAGAGGATGGATCGGATCGGGCCGGAACATTTGCAGATGATCCCTTTCAATCCGAAGAATCCGTGGGACGGCCGGAAGAATTTGCGGCCGATCGAAATCGAACCGCTTGCCGAGCCTGCGTCGGAGCAACATCACCGATTGACGCTCACGATGACCACCACCGACGGACGTACAAAATCGACTTCGATCGACTATCCGCCGAAAACGGGACTATAGCCGACCTTATACTGTAGCCCGATCAATCGGACCGGCGGGAACAGGTAACTTCAGGTAATATTAATTGCTGCCGGGGGTTGTCTGTATGGGGAAATTATCTCCGAGGAAACTTGACTGTACCTGTCGCCGGGAACAGCGGCGCAACGTCCGTTGCAAGCAAAATTTCGGGACATGAAACAGAATAATCTGATGTCAAGTCGTATTCAGAGCACGAAGGAAAAGGAGAACGGAAACGATCCTCATACAGGAATCGTTTCCGTTCTTTATTACATCCGCCGGTCGCTATTTCTTCCCGGTTTCGGCGATGATCTTCCGAAGGGCGGCGGTAAACTCTTCGGCCGGCATGGATCCTGTTATCTTGCCCAGCAGGTCGCCCTCGGTATTGAATACGAGGTAGGTCGGGATCGACCGTATGCCGTGTTTGCCTGCCAGGGCTTTCCCGGTCGGTTTGTCGATGTCGTACTTGGCCGCGACGAAATATTCGTCCATAAAGTCGCCCACCTCCTTTTTCGAGAAGACGTCGCGCTCCATCGCCTTGCAGGGGCCGCACCAGGTGGCGTATAAATCGATGAAAACCAATTTGTCTTGAGCGATGGCCTCTTTGCGGACCGCATCGGTCGAAGAGTCCAGGAACCGTACCTGCGCGTCGGCTGCGGCGCTGATGCCCAGCACGAGTAAAAGGGTAAAAAGAATTTTTTTCATTTTCGTATTTTATTAAGAATAACGAAACGGGTGCTGCTAAAATTGTGCCGCCTCGTTCTGCGCCGTACTCAACAGGCCGCAGGCCGCCTGGATATCTTCGCCGCGAGAGGTGCGGATGGTCGTGTGTATGCCTTTGGCGGTCAGAGCATCACGGAACGCGATCATGGCCCGGGGAGAAATAAGGCGATCCGGGAATTTTATGGAAACGGATCAGGTTGATCCGGCACTTGATGCCGTCCAGCAGGCGGCATAGCTCGCGGATGTGACGCGGAGAGTCGTTCAGGCCGCTCATGACGATGTATTCGAACGATACCCGCCGCTGGTGCGTGAAATCGTATCGGCGCAGGATTTCCACGACTTCGCGGATCGGCCATGCCTTCTCTACGGGCATGATTTCGGCCCGTTCGTGCGGAAAGGGGTTGTGCAGGCTCACGGCCAGATGCACCTGGGTCGCCTCCAGAAATCGTTCGAGCCGGGAGGCTACACCGGCGGTCGAAACCGTGATTCGTGTGGGCGACCAGCCGAATCCCCACGCCGAAGTGAGGACTTCGAGCGCCGGCAGCAGACTGTCCAGGTTGTCGAGCGGTTCGCCCATGCCCATGAAAACGACGTTGGTGAGCCGTTCCCGTTCGGGCAGCGACTCGATCTGGTTGAGGATTTCGTTCGTCGAAAGGGAGTGCTGGAGCCCCTGTCGTCCAGTTGCGCAGAAACGGCAGCCCATACGGCAGCCCGCCTGCGACGAGATGCAGAGCGTCGCCCGGTCGCCGTCGGGGATGTAGGCCGATTCGATGAAATGGTTCTGCGAGGTACGATAGAGGTATTTTTTCGTGCCGTCGGTCGAAATGCTGACTTTTTCGGGAGCGGTGAGTCCGACTTCGTACGTTTCGGCGAGCAGGGCCCGGTGCCGGGCGGATAGATCGCTCATCGCCTCGATCGTTGTCGCGTGCTTGTCGTAAAGCCAGCGTGCGATCTGTTTCGCCGCGAAACGGGGCATCTCCAACCGGTTGCAGAGAGCTTCCAATTGGGGCAGGGTTTGTCCGTAAAGATATTCGTGTCGGGGCATGGAAAGCGGTCGTGAGGGAGTTTTCGGGAACAAAATTAGTCAAAAATAAAGATTTTTCAGACCGAAAGCGCTGTTTTTGATTTTTTATCCCTATATTTGTCGGTAGTTAGTGTGCCTTCGGGTCACTTGAAAGGATAACAATAAACAGGAACAATAATGGAAATTAAGAAATCACCGAAAGCCGACCTGGAGAACAAACGGGGTCTTTTCCTTGAAATCGGTTTGGTCGTGGCGTTGGTACTTGTTATTGGTGCATTCGCCGTGACTCCGAAGGAACATCGTATCGAGAAAGTCGATCTTGGCTATGCTCCCGTCGAAGTGGAAATTGTCGAGGTTACCCGCGAGGACCAGAAACCGCCCGAAGCGCCCAAGAAAGTCGATATGGCCGTCGTGAGCGACATGTTGCAGGTTGTGACCAACGATACCAAGATCGAAACGGAGATAACGTTTGACGAGTTCAACGAGGATATGGCGATCGAGATAGCTCCCGTTCAGACCGAGGAGGTTTTCGAAGAGGAGATTTTCATCGTCGTGGAGGAGAAGGCTTCGTTCATGGGCGGTGACGAGGGTACCTTCCGCAACTGGGTACAGGAACGTGTGAAATATCCGGCGATTGCCCAGGAGAACGGTATTCAGGGTAAGGTAATCATTTCGTTCGTCGTGAATACGGACGGTTCCGTATCCAATATCGAAGTGTTGAGAACTCCCGACCGTACTTTGTCGGACGAGGCCGTACGTATTATCAAATCTTCTCCGAAGTGGACCGCAGCCAAGCAGCGTAACAAGTCGGTCCGTCAGAAATTCGTCATTCCGATCGATTTCCGTATTTCGGATTAAGGTTTGCTTGAAACATTTGGTAAGGGTATCCTGCGTAAAGATGGGGTACCCTTATTTTCACCGTGCAGGAGGATGCGTCTTTTCGAAGATGCGTGTCCGTGCGTAAATTGCATGATGGATTGGAACAGAATAAAGAGATTGTAACGAAGAACGACCAACCCGCTTCCGGGGCCGGGTTCGAGCGGGCCGTATTGGTCGCGGTCATCCGGGACCAACAGGATCCGCGTCAGGCGGAAGAGTACCTCGCCGAATTGGAATTTTTGGCCGAAACCGCCGGGATCGTGGGTGTCCGCCGGTTTACGCAGCGCCTTCCGCAGCCGTCGGCCCGTATTTATGTCGGTCCGGGGAAACTGGAGGAGATCGCTGCCTATTGCAAGGAGGAGGAGATCGACGTGGCGATTTTCGACGACGAACTCTCTCCGTCGCAGACGCGCAACATCGAGGCGGCCATGCCCTGCCGGATTCTCGACCGCACGCGTCTGATTCTCGATATTTTCATGTCGCGGGCGCAGACGGCCTATGCCAAGACCCAAGTGCAGTTGGCCAATTACCAGTATATGCTCCCGCGTCTGTCGGGTATGTGGACACACCTGGAGCGGCAGCGGGGTGGCACGGGAACGCGCGGCGGTGCCGGCGAACGCGAGATCGAGACCGACCGGCGAATCATCCGCAACCGCATCAGCAAGCTCAAGGAGGATTTGCAGAAAATCGACCGCCAGATGGCTGTCCAGCGATCGAACCGGGGTTCGATGGTCCGTGTGGCGCTGGTGGGTTATACCAACGTCGGCAAATCGACCCTGATGAACCTGATTTCGAAAAGCGAGGTGTTCGCCGAGAACAAACTCTTCGCCACGCTCGATACGACGGTGCGAAAGGTGGTTTTCGATAACCTGCCTTTCTTGCTGTCGGATACCGTGGGTTTCATCCGCAAACTGCCGACCGAACTGATCGAGTCGTTCAAATCGACCCTCGACGAGGTACGCGAAGCCGACCTGTTGCTGCACGTGGTCGATATTTCGCATCCGCAATTCGAGGACCAGATCGCCGTGGTGAAGCAGACGTTACAGGATATCGGTGCCGGGGATAAACCGGTTTATCTGGTTTTCAACAAGGTGGACGCCTATACTTACGTGGAGAAGGAGCCCGACGATCTGACGCCTTCCACGCGTGAAAATCGTTCGCTCGAAGACCTGAAACAGAGCTGGATCGCCCGGGCCAATACGCCCTGCATCTTTATTTCGGCGGTCGAAAAAATCAACATCGAGAAGCTGCGTTCGGATCTGTACGGCATGGTCCGTGAAATCCATTCGGGCCGCTATCCGTTCAACAACTTCCTCTATTGACCTGAAATGAAAGTTAAATAAATACAACCTTATGTTGCACATTCTCAACAGTCAGAACACCGTTCTCAACAAGTTTGTCGCCGAAATCCGCGACAAGTCGATCCAGAAGGATTCGATGCGTTTCCGCCGTAATCTGGAGCGTATCGGAGAGGTCATGGCCTATGAAATATCGAAAACGTTCGAGTATGCGGTGAAGGTGGTCGAAACTCCGCTGGGCGAGGCTTCGGTAGCGATGATCTCCGACCAGGTCGTGATCGCTACGATCCTCCGGGCGGGACTTCCCTTTCATCAGGGATTCCTGAACTACTTCGACGATGCGCAGAACGCTTTCGTTTCGGCTTATCGCAAGAGTACCAAGGACGGTAAGTTTACCGTCAAGGTCGAATACATCTCGTGTGGCGAGCTGGAGGGCAAGACTTTGCTGCTGGTCGATCCCATGTTGGCTACCGGTTCTTCCCTCGTGCTGGCTTACAATGCTTTGTGCGAACGGGGCGGGCAGCCCGCGCATACCCATGTCGCGGCGGTTATCGCCAGCGAACAGGGGGTCGAATATGTGGAGAAGAATATGCCCAAGCGTACGACCACGATCTGGTGTGCTGCGGTGGACGAGGAATTGACTTCGCGGGCTTATATCGTGCCGGGTATCGGCGATGCGGGCGATTTGGCTTATGGCGAGAAGATCTGACGTGCGACGCCTGTTGTTTTTGGGAGCCGTTTTCTGTACGACAGTAGGTTGGATGCTGTTGCAGAAGCCGGCTTTCCTGCTTTTCTACCACACTCGGGCAGCAGAGGCCTCTTTCGGAGAGTGGCTCGGAGTTCTTTGGCATGGACTCTCACTCGATTGCACGGTGGCGGGTTACGTCACCGCTTTTCCGGTCGTCGTCGTGCTGGCATCGTTTTGGATTCCCCTTTCGCAGCGGGTGTGGCGGATCATTCTGACGGTCTATTTTTCGCTGATCGCACTGGTGACGGCCGCGATCTTCGCCGTCGATCTCAACCTGTACGGCTATTGGGGCTTTCGGCTCGACGGTTCGGTGCTGATCTACCTTTCCGATCCTGGGGAGGCGCTTGCGAGTGCCAGTTGGGGCGAAGTTCTGCGGCAGATTATAATCATGCTGGTTTATGCCGGGGCGATGATCTGGAGTTATCGGCGGATTTTACGGCTTTTCCGGGTCGAACCCGTTCCCCTGCGGGGCCGGGTCGTCCCAACGGTTGCGGCGCTGCTGATCGGCGGCTTGACTTTTCTGGCGATCCGGGGCGGTGTGACGGTCGCCACGGCGAATGTCAGCAAGGTCTATTTCAGCTCGAACATGTTCCTGAACCACGCTGCGACGAACCCCGTTTTTTCGTTTCTCTCTTCGGTCGGGGACAATGAGAACTATGCCGAGGCCTATCCGTTCTTCGAAGAGGAGCGGCGGAAAACTCTTTTCGAAGAGTTGCGGGGCAACCGTCCCGGGGCCGATGCCGGTACGCCCCGACTACTGCGCAGCGACCGGCCGAACGTCGTACTGATCCTGCTGGAGAGCTTCGGCCGAACGATCATGGACGAAACGGTGAACGGCGAGCCTGTGATGCCCAACATGCAGCGTTTCAAGCGAGAGGGTGTCTGGTTCGAGAACTTCTTCGCCAATTCGTTCCGTACCGATCGGGGGCAGGTGGCCGTCCTGTGCGGATTTCCGGCCCAAACGACCATGTCGATCATGAAGCTGCCGCGAAAAAGCGCCACGCTGCCTTCGCTGGCCCGTTCTCTCGGCCGGGAAGGTTATCGTTCGGCATTCATGTACGGCGGCGACCTGAACTTCACCAACCAGGCTTCGTTCATGTATTCGACCGGCTGGGAGGAACTGATCTGGCAGAAGGATATGCAGCTCGATGCCCCGACTTCGAAATGGGGCTATGCCGACGACGTGGTGGTCGATCTTTTCGGGGACGAGGTGGAAGCGCTGGGCAGAGCGGAACAACCGTTTCTGGCGGGTCTGCTGACCCTTTCGAGCCATGAGCCGTTCGAGGTGCCGTTCGCAAAATTCGATGACAAGCTGTTGAATGCCATGGCCTTCTCCGATGCACAGATCGGACGTCTGATCGACCGGCTGCGGGAGTCGCCCGTGTGGGACAATTTATTAGTGGTGCTGGTCGCCGATCACGGCTACCCCTATCCGTACGATCTGGCCTACAACGCTCCGCTGCGACACCGGATTCCGATGATTTGGCTCGGAGGCGCACTTGCGACCGCCTCCCGAACAGTAGATACGTATGCCTCGCAAATCGACATTTGCGCTACGCTTCTGGCGCAGATGGGCCTTCCGCACGACGAATTCGATTACAGCAAGAATATTTTCGGTGCGACTCCGCCCCATAAATTCGGTTACTACTGTTTCAGCGACGGGTTCGGCGTGATCGACGCCGACGGCGAAACGGTCTATGACAATACGGGTGAAACGGTGCTTTCTCAAACCGGTCCGCAGTCCGAAAGACTGGAGTGGGGCAAGGCGATGTTGCAGACCACTTACGAAGATATCGGGCGGCGCTGATCCGAAAGAGCCGGTACGGAAAAGGTCATCGCGGGAAGCGATGACCTTTTTTCATGGGTGGAGGCAGGCTTATTTATCGCCTTTGGGCATTAGGGAACGGGCTTCCAGAAATGCGTAAAAAGCCTCCTTGTAGCCGTCTGAAACGGGGATGTACGTTTTGCCGAAGACGATCCGGCCCCGCTCGATGATCCGGATTTTGGCGGGTTGGACGATGTAGGAGCGGTGTACCCGGACGAAACGTTCGGCGGGGAGCTGTTCTTCCAGCGATTTGAGGCTTGCGAGCGACAGCACGGGGCGGGGTTCGTCCTCGACGTAAATCTTTACGTAGTCCTTGAGTCCTTCGATGTAGAGGATTTTATCTAATTCGATCTGCCGAAGCCGGTATTCGGTCTTGACGAAGATGCTTTCGGGCCCAGCTTCTGCAGGCGATGGTTTGCCGACGCTGCGGCGCTTGAGTTCGAACCATTCGAAAGCTTTGTTGGCGGCCGTCAGGAAGTCGGCATAGCTGATCGGCTTGAGCAGGTAATCCACCGCACCCACGCGGAATCCTTCGACGGCATATCGGTCGAAAGCCGTCGTGAAGACGACCCGGGTCCGGGCCGGGAGCATCCGCGAAAGCTCCATGCCGTTGAGTTCCGGCATCTGGATGTCGCAGAAAAGCAGGTCCACCGGTTCGGTTTTCAGGGCTTCGAGTGCCGTGATGCCTCCGTTGTAAGCTCCCTTCAATTCCAGAAAGGGGGTTTTCCTCACGTAGCTTTCGAGCAGTTCGACCGCCAGCGGTTCGTCGTCGATAATGGCGCAGGTCAGTTTCATCGGTCGGTCAGGTTAATGCGGAGCAGAGTTTCGTACGTGTCGCCGTGTTGTCCGTATTTCATTTCGTAACGCCCGGGATAGATCATTTCGAGCCGACGGCAAAGGTTCGCGAGTCCGATGCCCGAGCCGCTGCGGTCGGCCCCCGATTTTGGGAAGAAGCTGTTCTCGATCCGGCAGGCGAGCACTCCTTCCTCTTCCCGGATGTCGATGTCGATGAACGAAGGGCGGTCGTTGCTTACGCCGTGCTTGAAAGCGTTTTCGACCAGCGAGATGAAGAGCAGCGGCGCCACGAGAGTGTGCGACGGATTTTCGGGCAGCGAAACATCGAGTCGCACATGGCGCGGCAGGCGGATGCGCATCAGTTCGATGTAGTTGCGGATGAAGTCCATCTCCTTGTCCAGGGTGACGAAGTTCTGCTGATTGTCATACAGCACATGGCGCAGCAGTCGGCTCAGTTCCTGCACGGCAGTCTGTGCCTTGTCGGCATCGAAGGCGATGAGGGCGTAGATGTTATTCAGCGTATTGAGCAGGAAGTGCGGGTTGAGCTGGTTGCGCAGGTTCTTCAACTCGGCTTCCGTGCGGCTTTTCTCGGCTTCGCGGCGGGCGGCGTCCATCTGCGCCCAGCGGCGGCTCAGCTTGATGGCAGCGCTGAGGCCGGCGGTGAGAATCATGGTCGAGACGTCGCGCAAGATGAATATCCATTTGGGAGGCCCCATGTGCTGACCGTCATCATCGCCGCGCATATGGTTTTGGAATGTGTATTCTTGCCAAAGGTGGGCGCCGGTGGTAATGCAGATGATGAGCAGTGTGTTCAGCAGGAGATACTGCCGGATGCGTCCCTCGAACAAGTAGCGGGGAATGAGGAGGCAGTAGTTGATGTAGAATACAAGGAAGAATGAGAGGGTACTGCTGCTACCGTGGCGCAGATAGTCCGCAAGGCTGATATTGAAGCCGCTGCGTGTCATCATCAGAAAGGGGAAACCGATGACGATACCCCAGACAATGATGTGTATCAGGGTTTCGATGCCGCGGCGGCGTGGGTTAGGGAGCTGTTGTTTCATCATGATACAAAGATACGGATTTTAGGTGGATATTGGAAATATCCGCTGCCTGCGAAGCAAATCTCTGTTCGCAGGTTGCGGATAAGCGTTTCCAGGTTGCGGATATGTATCCCAAGCTTGCGGATGTCTATCCCAAGGCTTGGGATAGAGATTATCCTTGGTTTCACATAACTTTTTTCCCTATTGCCGGAAACTTTTTTCCTAATACTTAAGAACTATTTGGCTAACTTCCGGCAAGGGAGAAAAGGTTATTCGTAGCGTATGGCCTCTATCGGGTCGAGGTCCGCAGCTTTCTTGGCGGGATACCAACCGAAGAACACTCCGGTGACGGTACATACGGCGAAGGAGAGGAATACACTCCACGGCT
>OHJI01000760.1_pt1 | contig 10129 bp, 7 predicted proteins | sample 1568571 | NCBI WGS metagenome assembly OHJI01 (sample SAMEA3879583, study PRJEB24766) | human gut metagenome | biome: human-associated habitat; feature: feces | place: USA | collected 1985/1987
CGCCACCGTGACGTCCTGCTCCACCATAAGTATCAACAATGATTTTACGTCCTGTCAGTCCACTGTCACCGTGAGGTCCACCTATTACGAAACGTCCTGTCGGATTGATAAAGTATTTTGTATCATCATCTACCATGTCTGCCGGAATGATTTCGTCGAATACGTATTTTTTGATATCCTCATGAATCTGCTCCTGGGATACTTCCGGATCATGCTGAGTGGAAAGAACAACCGCATCAAGACGGAACGGTTTGCCGTTCTCATCGTACTCTACGGTTACCTGTGTTTTTCCATCCGGACGCAGGTATGTTAAAGTACCGTCTTTGCGGACTTTGGTCAGCTGGCGAGCCAGTTTGTGTGCCATGTAGATCGGGTATGGCATGTACTCTTCGGTCTCGTTGGTTGCGAATCCGAACATCATTCCCTGATCTCCTGCTCCAATGGCATCGATCTCCTCATCGCTCATATTGTTCTCTTTTGCTTCGAGCGCTTTGTCTACACCCATAGCGATATCGGTGGACTGTTTGTCAATTGCAGTTACAACAGCGCAGGTATCTGCGTCAAATCCGTATTTTGCACGGTCGTAGCCGATTTCGCGAACGGTATCACGTACAACCTGCTGGAAATCAATGTGTGCGTTGGATGTAATCTCACCCATTACCATAACGTATCCTGTTGTAGTACAGGTTTCGCAAGCTACGCGGCTCATCGGATCCTGCTCAAGCAGCGCATCCAGAATCGCATCAGAAATGGCATCACAGATTTTGTCCGGATGTCCTTCGGTTACAGACTCAGAAGTAAACAGTCTTTTTTCCATTCTTTTTCTCCTTTTTTTTCTTCTCTTCTCTTTTGCTTTTCGTTCGTGGGCTTTGGCTTTCCCTGAACATTTTTTCGTAAAAAAAGATCCGCAATTTTTAGCGGACCTGAATAGTAATGTTCAAATCCCCTTATTGTTCGAAAATTTCGCTCAGGCTGGCACCTTCCCATGCAGACCAATCTGCCGGGGGTTGCCGTGGTTTCACAGATCCTATGTATCTCCACCACTCTGAATAAGAGAAAAGCAACTGAATTTTTGATTTTGTTTTTTGCTACTCTGATACACTATCGCAAAATACGCCATTCGTCAAGAGGAAATAAACGGATTTGAGACATTTTCTTACTGTTGTCCCAAACATCCTTTCTTTTTTTCTGATTTTTCGGCTGTATCTTCTGTTATTTGTGAACAGATAAGAAAACTCTCCAAAACAGAGAGTTTTCTTATCTGCTGTATCTTTTCTTCTACTCTTCTGCTTTCATCTCACGGACAATCTTCCGCAGCTTCAGAATCATGGACGGAGCAACAGAAAGCTCATCCACTCCCATTCGTACAAACTGCTCCGTCAATGTCAGGTCCGCACCGAGTTCCCCGCAGATTCCTGCCCATTTTCCGCATTTGTGTGCATTTTCCACCACCATGCGAATCATCCGAAGAACGGCTTCATGGTGTGGATTGTAGAAATCATCCAGCTGTTCATTCTGACGATCAATCGCCAGGGTATACTGCGTCAGGTCATTCGTTCCGATGCTGAAGAAATCCACCATTTCCGCCAGACGGTCGCTGATCATCACGGCTGCCGGTGTCTCGATCATAATGCCCTGCTCCGGAATTTTATACTGCACTTCCTGTGCTTTCAGCTCTTCCTCTACCTCTGCAACAATTGCGTAGATTTTTTCTACCTCTTCTGTTGATGTGATCATCGGATACATGACAGAAAGGTTTCCGTAAACGGCTGCGCGGAACAATGCGCGAAGCTGCGCTTTAAAAATTTCCGGCTGTTTCAGACAAATCCGGATTGCACGGTACCCAAGCGCCGGATTTTCTTCTTTTCCAAGATTAAAGTAATCTACCTGCTTATCTGCCCCGATATCCAGCGTACGGATAATCACTTTTTTGCCTGCCATGGTCTGCACGGCCTGTTTATATGCCTGAAACTGTTCTTCCTCCGTTGGGAAATCATTTCTTCCAAGATAGAGGAATTCGCTTCGGAAAAGTCCGATTCCGCCGGCATCATTTTCCATCACATAGCCAAGGTCACCAACACTGCCGATATTTGCATAGATGTTGATCTTACGGCCATCCGGCGTAATATTTTCTTTTCCTTTCAACTCCTCAAGAAGCTTCTGTTTTTCTGCTTCTTCCTGCATTCTTTTTTCGGTTTCCTTCCGTACATCCTCCTCCGGCTCAAAGATAACCTGACCTGAAAAACCGTCTACAACGGCCGTCATGCCTGTTTTCAGACCGTTTAAATCCATCGGGACACCGATTAACGCCGGAATATTCATCATTCGCGCAAGAATCGCAGTATGAGAATTGGTAGATCCATGTACAGTCACAAACGCAAGTATTTTTTCTTTGTCCATCTGTACAGTTTCACTCGGACTTAAATCGTCTGCCACTATAATAGATGGTTCCATAGAGCTCAGGTCGTTATCTCCCTCTCCGCTTAAATTGCGGACCAGACGTTCGGAAATATCTTTTACATCTGCGGAACGTGCCTTCATATATTCATCATCCATAGCTGCAAACATCTCTGCAAAATTATCGCCGGTTGCTGCCGCTGCATATTCTGCATTTACCAGCTCTGTCCGGATCATGTTCTCCATTGATTCCAGATAGTCCTCATCCTCCAGCATCATCTGATGGACTTCAAAGATCGCCGCACTTGCCTCTCCAACTTCCCGGACTGCCTTGTCATACAGTCTGCCAAGCTGTTTTTTCGAAACCTCCACGGCTTCTTTCACACGTTTTACTTCTGCTTCCGGATCTTCAATCCGGGCTCTTTTAACCTGGTAATCATTTTTCTTCAGAACCGCAACCGGTCCCATAACAATTCCTTTATATACGGATTTCCCCTGAAAATACTGCATTTTTTATCCTCCGAGCGTACTTTTTACAGGTTTGCTTCGAAAAACGCTTTCAGCGTCTCAATCGCTGCATCTTCGTCCTCTCCGTTTGCTGCAACGGTTACGGTATCTCCCTGCTTTACACCAAGTGACATCAGCATCATCAGCTGAGTCAGTTTTTTCGTTTTTCCATCTTTTGTGATGGTGCATTCCGATGCAAAATTTTTTGCCTCCTTTACCAGCATTCCTGCCGGTCTTGCGTGGATTCCCAGTTCATCTTTAATGGTATATTCAAATGATTTCATGCTTTTATTCTCCTTCTTCTCTGTCCATAATCCGTTCTATGTGCATAGCGAGATATCCAATTTCGATCTCCTCCATCGGAAGTTTCAGCCTCTTTTCCATCTCCTCACAGATTCGTTTCGCCGCCCGAAAGGCTTCCGGAAACTTTACGGACATGTAGTCATTCATATTTACTTTCAGTTTTTCCCCACTGACCGCTCTTGCAACCATATAGCGGATATGGTTCATCATACGGTTATACGACAACGACATCACATCAATGGTATGCCCGGTGATATGCTCCACCAAAGAAATGCTCTCCCGGACTGCTCTTGCCACTTCCATGGCCTGTGAAACATTTTCCTCCACAATTGCCGAATGAACATGAAGTGCAAGATAGCCGATTTCATGTTCATCAATTTCGATCTGAAGTCGTTCTTTTAAAAGCTCCCTGATACAGGAAGCAACTTTATACTCTTTGTAAAACATCACACGGATATCGTCGGTGAGCGGATTGCTGATCTGCTCACCGTTCTGAATCCGCCGGACAGCAAAATCCAGATGATCTGCCATTGGAAAGACGATGGAACGGTCAATTTTTCCAAATTCCTTTTCTGCCTCGTCAAGCACGGCACTCGCCAGCTCCAGGCTGAGCGGAGAAACGCCCTGTACAATGGTTCTGGCATTTCCTCTCTCCGTCATCTCCGTCAGGGAATAAATGCGGACATCGTCTCCCGGCTGCACACGCTGTCCCGTTTTTTTCCCAAATGCAATTCCTTTCCCCATGACCAGATATTCCCGGTTATTTTCTTCTTCCACACCAATAAATGAATTGTGGTTCAGTGTTTTTGCTATCCTGTACATTCTTCTCACCCGTTTTTAAGGCACAGCTTACGCGAGAATCTCAATCGCAAATAAAGGATCTCCTGCTTTTACCGGTCCGTCTGCCAAAAGACGGATTCTCTGGTTCTCCTCCAGCTCTGTGCAAAGAACCGGTGACGTAACCGATGGCGCATGTGTTTTCAGATATTCCAGATCCAGTTTCAGCATCGGATCACCTTTTTTCACGGTCTGACCGCTTTCTACCAGTGCCTCAAATCCCTCTCCGTTCAGTTTTACTGTATCAATTCCGACATGAATCAGAAGGCTGACCCCGGAATCGGTTACAAATCCAATCGCATGTTTTGTGTCAAAAACAAACGCGACTTCTCCGTCCTCCGGAGCACGCACATAAGGATCTTCCGGTGTCACAACAGCGCCGTCTCCCATCATCTTTTCTGCAAACGCTTCATCCGGCGCAGTAGAAAGGTCGGCTGCCAGTCCGCTTATCGGGCTGCAGACAGTAATCGTATCCACAACCTTCTGTTCTTTTGTTTCCTGCGTCGGTTCCGCCTCTTTTGGGGTTGGTGTATTTTCTGCTTCCGCATACGTATTCGGAGCTTTTTCCAGATAATCCTCTAAATTTGATTTTATCACAGTTACATTGGGTCCGTAAATAACCTGTACACCATTTCCTTTATGCACAACGCCAGATGCCCCTGTCGCCTTTAAAATACCATCGCTGACTCTCGCTGCATCATGAACAGTACAGCGCAGTCTTGTCGCACAGCAGTCCACATCCGAAATATTTTTCTTTCCGCCAAGACCTTTTGTGATCGCTTCACTCATGGCATCTTCCGATGCCACCCCATCGTTCTGCGCTTCTTTTCTGGCATTTACATCTGCTTTCGTATAAAGCTTGGTTTCTACATCATCATCCTCACGGCCCGGTGTCTTAAAATCAAACTTTTTAATCATGAATTTGAAGATAAAATAATACAGGAAGAAATAAAGAATGCCGACCGGAATCACCCTCATCCAGCTTGTCTTTTCATTTCCCTGCAAAATACCGAACAGGAAGAAGTCCAGAAGTCCGCCGGAAAAGGTAAGACCCACTGCGATATTCAGGATGTGTGCGATCATATAAGCTGTTCCCGCAAGAATAACCTGCACGACAAACAACGCCGGCGCAACAAACAGGAACGAGAATTCCAGCGGTTCTGTGATACCGGTTGCCATACACGCAAGTGCTGCGGAAAGAAGCAGACCGCCTGCCGCTTTTTTCTTCTCCGGTTTCGCACAATGGTACATGGCAAGTGCTGCTCCCGGAAGTCCGAAAATCATAAAAATAAATTCTCCGGAGAAATATCTCGTTGCGTCTGCACTGAAATGTGCAACATTCGCAGAATCCGCAAGCTGTGCGAAGAAAATATTCTGTCCGCCCTGCACCATCTGTCCTGCCACTTCCATGGTACCTCCGACTGCTGTCTGCCAGAAAGGCATATAGAATACGTGATGCAGACCAAATGGAATCAGTGCCCGTTTAATCAGACCGAAAATCAGCGTTCCGACATAACCGGAGCCGGTTACCAGGCCACCCAGCGCATAAATACCGTTCTGTACAACCGGCCATACAAAATACATTAAAATTCCCACAAACATATAGACGATCGTAGAAATAATTGGTACAAAACGAGTACCTCCAAAGAAAGAAAGTGCATTCGGAAGCTGGATCCGGTAAAAACGATTATGAAGTGCAGCAACTCCAAGACCGACAATAATACCGCCAAACACACCCATCTGCAGTGACTGAATACCGCAGACAGAAGTGATGGTTCCTTCCAGAACGGATTCTGCAATTTCTCCGTTTTCCAGAATCTGACCCGTAATAGTCAGCATTGCGTTAATCGCTGTATTCATAACGAAATATGCAATAACGGCTGACAGGGCAGAAACCTCTTTTTCCTTCTTTGCCATACCAATTGCAACACCTACCGCAAAAATCAGAGGCAGGTTATCAAACACCGCACTTCCTACTTTGTTCATGATCACCAACAGCGCATGAAGAATTGTGCCGTTGCCGAGCAAGCTTGTCAGACCGTACGTTTCAATCGTGGTTGCATTGGTAAATGAGCTTCCGATTCCCAGCAAAAGTCCGGCTACCGGAAGGATTGCGATCGGGAGCATAAAGCTTCTTCCCACTCGCTGCAGAACACTAAAAATTTTGTCCTTCATTTTTTTACTCCTTGTGTAGTTTATACTTTTTACAAGAAGAGTTTCTGCGGTTTTGCATCTTTTTAGCCGGTCTGTACTCTTTTTCTAAAACAGAGTACAAAAAAGAGACACTAACCCACATAAACAATTCCTGTTATGTATAGTTAATGCCTCCATAAATCGAGTTACACACTACAACTGTAGTTGAATATAGCACAGATAAATCTCTTTTGTCAAGTCAGTTCTTATGATTTCAGCTTTTTTCTTTTTATCCATTTTTCACATTCTTATGCATCTATTTTGTGCACAATAGCTAATCAACATCTTTTTTCTGAAATGTCATAAATTCAAGATCTTCCTGTTTCCATAGTTGTGCAGGCACATGCAATACTTCTTTACTTTCAATATCCTGCCACCGGCCTTCCGGAAGATACAGTTCATATTCATCTCTGTCAAATCCGGGTGAAATAAGCAATGCATCACCAAGCATATAAGACAGATTCTGTGTCTTTGCGATTGGATCTTTCGGATATTCCATCACAAGCGGACGAATCATTGGAATACCAGACTGATGACTCTGGCAGGCTGCGTGATAAAGATATGGCACAAGTCGATGTCTGAAGTTAATCCATTTTTTTACTTCTTTTAATGCCATATCTCCATACTGCCATGGTTCCCGCGGTGTTTTACCGTGCGCTCTGGATAATGGCATCCACAATCCCATCTGCACAGAGGAAAGGTAATTTTCTATATTCGGACGTTCCTCATTTCCGATATAAATTTGTACCTTTTTAAATATCTTTTTTTACCAACACTGACCGCCTCAGCTTTGAAAGGTAAAAAATAATTCACAATAATAGTAGTAAAATTTAAGCCAATTTTTTCGCAATAAAGTAAAATAAAAGAACGGTACCTTTTATTGGACCGTCCTTTTTGTCAACATTTGTTTTATACTGTTTTTACGCTCTTAACCGGAATTTCTGGATGTCCTTTGCATTATTCACACGCTCAATTTCAGCGCCGAGTCCACGGAGCTTTCCGTCGAAGTCCTCGTATCCGCGCAGAATGTATACAATATCATCCACCACGGTAACACCCTCTGCTGCAAGACCTGCAATAACAAGTGCTGCTCCGGCGCGAAGATCCGGTGCGGAAACCTCTGCTCCGGTAAATTTCTCTACGCCGTCGATGATCGCCGTGTTGCCTTCTACTTTAATACAGGCGCCCATACGTGCCAGCTCATCCGCATATTTAAAACGATTTTCAAAAATACTCTCTGTTACAATACTCGTACCGTTTGCCAGTGCCAGTGTAACCGCAATCTGCGGCTGCATATCGGTCGGGTAACCCGGATACGGCTGTGTCTTTACGTGTGTTCTGCCCAGACGTTTGCTTGCGCTCACACGGATGGAATCGTCAAACTCTTCTACGTCGCAGCCAATCTCCTCGAGCTTTGCGGTTGTTGCTTCCAGATGCTTTGGAATCACGTTTTTAATCAGCACATCGCCCTTTGTAGCTGCTGCTGCAAACATATACGTACCTGCCTCGATCATATCCGGTACGACCGCATAGCTGGTTCCGTGCAGGGTATCGACACCCTTGATCCGGATCACATCGGTTCCTGCTCCTTTGATATTTGCTCCCATGCTGTTCAGGAAGTTCGCCACATCGACAACGTGCGGCTCTTTCGCTGCATTCTCAATCGTTGTATTTCCTCTTGCCATCGAAGCTGCCATCATGATGTTGATGGTGGCTCCAACGGAAACCATATCCAGGAAAATGTGGCTTCCATGCAGATCTGCCGCACTTGCCACGATTGCGCCATGACGGATGCTTACCTCAGCACCGAGTGCGCGGAATCCCTTTAAATGCTGGTCGATCGGACGGCTTCCAATGTTACATCCGCCCGGAAGCGGAACTTCCGCTCTTTTGTATTTTCCAAGCAGCGCGCCTAAAAGATAATAAGACGCACGGATTTTTTTGATATATTCATAATCAACGCTCAGATCCCCGATGGTCGATGCATTGATCCGCACGGTATGGCGGTCGATGCGGTCCACGGTGGCTCCGATCTCTGCGATTGCTTCCAGAAGTACATTAATATCACTGACATCCGGCAGGTTTTCGATCAGGACCGTCTCATCGGTCATCGTTGCTGCCGTAAGAATTGCAAGCGCCGCGTTTTTTGCTCCCCCGATTTCCACTTCGCCCACAAGAGGATTTCCACCTCTGATGACATACTGTTCCATATATTCACCTCAAATTTTCTTTCTCATACTTAACGAGTGTGTTTTATCCAATATCTAACGAATCAAAGTCTTTTTCCTGTTTTTTTACACACTCCAGATACGCTGAAACGCACTGCTCCCCGCAGTTATTTTTCAGTCTCCCCTTATCTTAACTCAAATCTAATATTTTGTAAATCAATTTTAATACATTCTGTGCTATTTCCGTCTTTTTCCATCGTTTCCGGTCAGGAATATTCAGAGAAACATTATATGTAATTTCTAACTATCAGAACATTTCCCTTATTATGATATAATCGTATGTTTTCAAAATTTCCCTGAATATTCCACCAATTCTGTTTTACATGCCGATCTGCTCGCGGAGCGCCAGGATCGTGCCCTGGATATCCCTTCCGCTCTCGTCAACCGTAATTTCGGCATACTGCTCATATAATTTACTTCTCTCATCGTAGAGATCCTTCAGCGTCTGGCCCTCTTTCAGCACGACGCCGCGTCCCTTCAGGTTTCCGAGACGTTTCGCCAGATCCTCATACGACAGCTTCAGGTAAACGATGGTTCCAATTTCTTTAAAATGCTCCATCGCCTCTTTTCCGTAAATGGCACTGCCGCCCGGCGCGATGACGCTTTTATCGGCTTCCAGTGTCGCATTGACTTCATTCTCAATCGCAAGAAAGCCTTCATTTCCTTCATCCGCAATGATCTCGCGCAGAAGACGCTTCTCCCGATGCTGGATCACAAGATCCGTATCAATAAACTCATATCCCAACACCTTTGCAAGAATAACACCAACGCTGCTTTTGCCGGCTCCCGGCATTCCTATTAAGATAATATTCCGTTTATTCAAGATTTATTCCTCCTGCTGTCTCGTAAATTTTTCTCTATCCTATCTCTGCAGATTCGTTCCGCCCTGCTTCATGATCTGCTCGATCTCTGTTTCGCTCGCCACATTGGCATCGTGCTGGATCATCAGCTTTAAAACACTTGCGGAAATCGCAAAGTCGATGGCTTTCTGCGGCTCAAAATCATGAAGCATCGCATGGATCAGTCCCGCGCCAAATGCATCACCGGCTCCGACTGCCTCAAAGCTGTGTACTTTATGAACCGGGCTCTCGTAGAATTTTCCGTCTTTCAGGTAAATTCCCATCCAGTCGCCGTCCTCCACGGTGTAGAGATTGCGCAGCACACTCGCAACCGCTTTGCAGTTCGGGAACTGCTTCTGGATTTCCAGCATGCCCTCTTTGTAAGACTCGATCTGCTCAATGCCGCGCGACATATCTCCGTCGTACGCCGGAATGCCAAGTGATGATTCAAAATCCTCATCGTTTGCAATGCAGACATCCACATACGCCATCAGACGGCGCATAACGCGCTGTGCGTCCTTCGTGGACCACATTTTTCCGCGGTAGTTCAGATCACATACCACCTGGATTTTTTTCTCTCTGCAGAGCGCCAGAGCGTTCTCCAGCGCTTTTTCAATCTCTGTGCTGATGGCAGGCGTGATACCGGAAAAATAAAAGAGATCTACGCCATCAAGCAGTTTTTCCCAGTCAAATTCCTCTGCCTTTGCCATTGCAATTGCGCTGTAAGCGCGGTCATAAACCACTCTCGTCGGGCGGATATTCGTTCCCTTTTCAAAATAGTAAATACCAACGCGTCCGCCGCCCCGCAGCACACGGGATGTATCG
>OHJI01000776.1_pt1 | contig 9872 bp, 10 predicted proteins | sample 1568571 | NCBI WGS metagenome assembly OHJI01 (sample SAMEA3879583, study PRJEB24766) | human gut metagenome | biome: human-associated habitat; feature: feces | place: USA | collected 1985/1987
TGAAATTTCTTTCAGAAGGCTCTTGCGGAGAGAGAGGGATTCGAACCCCCGGTACAGTTGCCCGTACACCGCATTTCGAGTGCGGCCCGATCGACCACTCCGGCATCTCTCCCGGTCCATCACCAACCCTTCGGCCGGTAATTCGGAGTGCAAATATAGCTATTTTTCGCAAAAAAAGCATTTTCGGAACAAAAAAAGATTCGAATTTCTATTTTCACCCGCTCAATGTATTTCCCGATTTTATTGCTATTTTTGTGAGGTATTGACCCGCCGGCAATAAAACCGGTACGATTTTCGTTGAAAATATAACCACACAGTAACTCCGAAACACGATGAAAAACCGAAATTTCAAAATAGGTGCTCTGCTCGTGTCGCTCTTCGCGGCAAGCTGTTCGCCGGCACTCTACCAATCCGGCGCCTACAACATCGACGACATGTACGCGGAACACGATGTCACCCGCATCGCCCAGGAAAAACAGGCGATAGCAGAAGCTCGCAAGGCCGAAGCGGAAGCCCGTCGCGCTGAAATAGAGGCCCGGCAGGCGGAAGCCGCATACTACGACTCCTACCAGGGAGTATTGGCCGACACGTATGAAAGCGCCTACGCCCGTCGTTTGCGAGGCTTCAGTTCCCCGACCTATCAAATGCCGACGAGCTATTTCAACCTTCGTTACAACGGCACCTACCAATTCGTTTCGGCCTACGACCCGGCCGTTTACAACATCATCGTCATGGGCGACGAAGTGTGGGTCGAACCCAAATACATTACTTCGATGTTCGGCACATGGGGTTCTCCCAGCATAGTGAGCTTCGGATGGAGCGCAGGTCTTTATAACGACTGGTATTTCAGTTGGGGTTACAATCCCTATCCCTGGGCATACCCCGGTTTTGGCTGGCCTTATTACAGCTACAACCCCTATTGGGGTTATCCTTACTGGGGAGGCTATTACCCTTACTGGGGTTATTATCCCGGCTGGGGAGGCGGCCATCACCACCACCCGTACCCGCCGCACCATCGGCCCAACGTCGTACACCGCTCTACCTACCGGTACGGATCGGGAGCGGGATCGAACATCGGATCGACCAGTTTCGGAGGGCGCGGCCAGGGTAGTTTGAACAACGGCTACAGAAACGGCACTACGGTCGGCAGCGGCAGCTTCCGGGGCGGCAGGACCAACAGCAATTCCAGCTCCAGCTTCCGAGGCGGCTCATCGTCAGTCAATCGAGGCAGCTCGACCTACCGCAATCCTTCGTTCGGAGGCAGCAGCAGCTCCTACCGGGGAAGCAGTTCGACACCGAACAGAGGGACTTACACCCCGGCCCCCTCGCAACCGAACAGAGGTTCGAGCGGCAGCTTCGTGGGCGGAGGCGGAGGGGTCCGCGGCGGAAACAGCAGCGGACGTAACTCTTACGGCCGTTAAACGATCACCCCGGCAAATTTCGACGGACGGCGCACAGGATGCACACGCAGGCGGCAAACGAATATGAACGCAACGACCGGTTTCGACCGGCAGCGGCGATCGTTTCCGCCCCTGCTGTCCCGAACGCCGGAAACGAAAAAACAACTCAACGATTTTTGTTATGAAACATCTCGGAATTTTGGCGCTGCTTTCAGCGGCCTTGTTCGCAACCGCCCCGGCGTCGGCTCAAAGCTCCGGAGGTTTATTGATGGACCGTGACATCGTCACCCCGTCCGACCTCTTCGAACTCTCGCAAACGACCTTCAGCCTCGGAACGGCGCGGTCGATGGCCATGGCAGGCGCCTTCACCTCCCTCGGAGCGGATCTTACGTCCATGGCGATCAACCCGGCGGGCCTGGGCATGTACCGGCACAACGAAATTTCGATCACGCCTCTGATGAGTTTCGCACGGGCGGAAAACAACGCTCCGGCATTCAACTCCAACAGTAAAAACCGGTTTTCGATCGGCAACTTCGGCTTTACGGCCAATGTTTACGAAGGATCGGGACCGCTCGTGAGCGTCAATATCGGGTTCGGCTACAACCGCCTGCAGGACCTCAACTACCAATACTCCTATTATACACAGGGCAATGTCAGCTCGATCGCCGACGTTTTCTCCGACATGCTGCAATACAGCGGTATCAACAGGGATCAGATCACCGGCGGCTTCAACTGGAGCAACTTCAACCCCCGGCTCTGGGGTTCGATCCTCGGCTACAAGGCCGGATTCACGGATCAAATCGGCAGCAGGTGGCAGCCGACCGATATCGGCAACTACACGACCGTCGTAAGCAATGGCTCGATAGGCGAATACGACATTTCGGCAGGATTCAACCTGAACAACAAGTTCTATATCGGGGCCACGTTCGGCATTCAGTCCCTGTATCAACGCAAAACCTACTATTACGGAGAAGATTACGTCTATCCCGGCAACGGCACCGATCCGAACCTGGACTACCAACTGCTCTATTCGAACTTCAACCAGGAAGTCATCCTGGACGGCGCAGGGGTCAATTTCAAGCTCGGCATGATCTACCGGCCCATTCAGAATCTGCGAATCGGCTTCGCTTTCCACACCCCGACCTATTACTGGATCGACCGTACCTATCAGGCCTACACCGATTCCGGGGTGCATGTCAATAACCCGAACGACCCCGACGGTCTCAAACCAGGTCCGGACGGCAACCAATATACGGACGCCCTCTCTCCCGTACTGGAAGATACGGGCGGTTACAACTGGGAGTTCACCACGCCGGCCCGCCTGATGTTCGGCATCTCCTACGCCTTCGGCAACCGGGGTCTGATCTCCGTGGATTACGAGCGCGACTGGTACAACGGGATGCGGATGAAAAACAATCCCGCGGGCGGCGATAACGAAATCTATAACGACACGTTCCGCTCCTGGTACAAAGGCGCCAATATCGTCCGCATAGGCGCGGAGTTCAAACCGCTGCCGTTCCTGGCGATCCGGGGCGGTTTCGGCTACATGGGGTCCATGCTGCAGGACGAAGAGCAAGTTTCAGCGGCCCCCATGACCAAGCAGATGCTCTACTATTCGGCCGGCTTGGGATTTTTACTCTCTCCGGGCGTTGCACTGGACCTGGCCTACAACTATTCCTCGACCGAGCAGACGGACTACAACCTCTATTACTTCGAATCTCCGAGCGGCATAAACGGCAGCGGCATCTACAATACCAAACTCAAGCGCCACTTCGCGGCCCTGAGCCTCAGTTTCCGCTTTTAGATCCACACGACATATCGCAACGACAGGACCTCCCGTACCGGAAGTCCTGTCGTTTTTTATCCGGGACAGACCGGATTTCGGGCCAGAGAAGAAAACGCACCGACTTCAAAAACGCAAAGCGAGCCATCGGCACCTTCGACCGACAGGGCAAAGCGGCCCCTCGCAGCGGGTAAATTCAAGATTTATCGGAGCGCAGTTGCGAATTTCTGCATAAATCGTTAATTTTGCCGACTAACCGACATACGCCGGCTTCGAAGCCGGCGACACGATTCCCGGAAGTTAAAAAATAAATAAGATATGGCAAAGGAACTTAAAGACGTAACCAAAGCCGAGGACAACTACTCGCAATGGTACAACGACCTGGTGGTCAAGGCTGGTCTGGCCGAAAATTCGGCCGTACGCGGCTGCATGGTAATCAAGCCTTACGGCTATGCCATCTGGGAGAAAATGCAGGCGGCCCTGGACAAGATGTTCAAGGACACGGGACACCAGAACGCCTACTTCCCGCTCTTCATCCCCAAGTCGTTCTTCTCGAAAGAGGCCGACCACGTGGAAGGCTTTGCCAAGGAGTGCGCCGTGGTCACCCACTACCGCCTGAAAAACGATCCCGAGGGCAAGGGCGTCGTGGTCGATCCCGATGCCAAACTCGAAGAGGAGCTGATCGTCCGTCCCACCTCGGAAACGATCATCTGGAATACCTACAAGGGCTGGATCCAGTCCTACCGCGACCTGCCGATCCTCTGCAACCAGTGGGCGAACGTCGTACGCTGGGAGATGCGTACCCGCCTGTTCCTGCGCACGGCGGAATTTCTCTGGCAGGAGGGCCACACGGCCCATGCCACGAAGGAGGAGGCCATCGAGGAGGCTACCCGGATGATCCACGTTTACCAAAAATTCGTCGAGGAGTGGATGGGCGTACCGGTAATCGTCGGTCACAAATCGCCGAACGAACGGTTCGCCGGTGCGGTCGATACCCTCACGATCGAAGCGCTGATGCAGGACGGCAAGGCCCTCCAGAGCGGCACGTCGCACTTCCTGGGCCAAAACTTCGCCAAGGCATTCGACGTACAATACATCAACAAGGAGGGCAAACTCGAATACGTATGGGCCACTTCCTGGGGTGTTTCGACCCGTCTGATGGGAGCGCTCATCATGGCTCACTCGGATAACAACGGCCTGGTGCTGCCTCCGAAACTCGCCCCGATTCAGGTCGTCCTGATACCTATTTATAAAGGAGAGGAGCAGATGCGGCAGATCGTAGAACGTCTTCGCACCATCGCCGAAGAGCTCAAGTCGAAGGGACTCTCCGTGAAGATCGACGACCGCGACAACGTCCGCTCGGGCTTCAAGTTCGCCGAATACGAGCTCAAGGGCGTCCCCGTACGTCTGGCTCTCGGCCCCCGCGACTTGGAGAACGGCACGATCGAACTGGTCCGGCGCGATACGCTCGAAAAGGAAACCGTTCCCCAGGAGGGACTCACCGACCGGGTGGCGGCCCTGATGGACGAAATCCAGCAGAATATCTTCCGCAAGGCGCTCGACTACCGCAATTCGATGATTACCAAAGTGGACACGTGGGACGAATTCGTCGATGTGCTGGAAAACAAGGGCGGCTTCATCTCGGCCCACTGGGACGGGACGGTCGAAACCGAAGTGGCGATCAAGGACGCTACGAAAGCCACGATCCGCTGCATCCCGATGGATGCGGTCGAGGAGGAGGGCAAATGCGTATTCAGCGGCAAACCGTCGCACCGCCGCGTACTTTTCGCCCGCAGCTACTAAACCGCTGTCGATACCGAATCATCACAACGAAGACGGATGCCATTCAGAGAAGTGTCCGTCTTCGTTTTTGCAGGAAACAGGTCATGAACTATCAGAACGATTCAATCCGCCGGCAGGACCGCCTGCTCGACCAACCGGAGGCGACGGAGCTGTTGCGGCGGGGCGCATGCAGCGTCCCGAAGGCGGCGGCTACGGAGTGCCCCTGAACTATGTCTGGGACGAAGCCGACGCGATCTACATCCACTGCGCCCCCGAAGGACGCAAGCTGCACTGCCTCCGGGAGTGCGACCGCGTCACTTTCTGCATCGTCGGCAAAACGCAGGTGCTGCCCGCGCGGTTTACGACCTTCTACGAAAGCATCCTGCTCGACTGCCGGGCCCGCACGGGGCTCACAGCGGAGGAACGTCGGAGGGCCCTGGACCATTTGATCGGCAAATATTCCCCGGAGTATAAGACAATCGGCAGGCAATATGTCGAAAAGTCTTTCCACCGGACAGAGATTATCCGGCTCGACATCCTGTCGTGGAGCGGAAAATGCAAGGATAACCTACATCCGGGTACGACACCGCCCGGAGCAAACAGCAACCGGACATGAATCAACCCACGGAACGCACCCGAAAAATTTACCGGGTAACCTGGATCGGAATGGTCGTCAATATCGCCCTCTCCCTCCTGAAACTCGCGGCCGGCATCCTCGGCCGAAGCGGAGCCATGATCGCCGATGCCGTGCACTCGATATCGGACCTGGCGACCGATGTCATCGTGCTGATCTTCGCCCGGATCTCCTCCAAACCCGAAGACGCCGGCCACAACTACGGACACGGCAAGTACGAAACCCTGGCCTCCATCCTCATCAGCCTGGCCCTGATCGCCGTCGGCGGAGGCATTCTGGCCGACAGCATCCACAATATCCGTCTGGTATTGACCGGAGAAATAATCGGACGACCGGGCGCGATCGCCCTGATCGCCGCCGCAATTTCGATCGTCGCCAAAGAGGTCCTGTATCGCTATACCGTTCGTGTGGGACGTCAGACGGACAGTCCGAGCGTCGTAGCCAACGCCTGGCACCACCGCAGCGACGCACTTTCGTCGATCGGCACCATGACAGGTATCGGGCTCGCCTATTTTCTGGGCGACAAGTGGCGCATCGCCGATCCGCTGGCAGCCCTCGTCGTTTCGGTCTTTATCTTCAAGATCGCGTTCGACCTGCTGCGAAGCGGCCTCGGAGAACTGCTCGAACATGCCCTTCCCGCCGCAACCGAGCAGGAGATACTGAACATCCTGACTCACTCGAAGGAGGTGACCGAACCGCACCATCTGCGCACACGCCGTATCGGAGCCACCGTCGCCATCGAAGCCCATATCCGCGTCGATCCTCGGATGAGCGTGCTCCGCTCCCATCAACTGACCGTCGATATCGAACGCCGGCTCAAAGAGCGATTCGGCCCCAATACGCTCATTTCCATTCATGTAGAACCGATCGAAACTGAAAAACTTTCATCTTCGGACTCGGAGAAAGATAAAAATATCTGATAGATTTTATTTTTGGCATAGTTATTGTTAATTCATCGACACCCTGCCGGAAAAATAGAAATCTAAAAAGTTTGTTTTTTGGGATAATTATTTCTACCTTTCCGACACAAAAGATGTCGAAACGGGTATCCGGCGCATCAAAAAACAGAAACTTAACAACTTAAAAGATTGCCTATCGAAACATTCTACTCTTAATAACTAATTCAGGAGAAAAGAGTATGAACATTCAAGTATTAAGCGACCAGCACTTGCTTAATAATTATCGTTCGGGTGATCAGAGTGCCATTTCCAAATTGATCGAGCGCCACAAGCGTCGGGTTCGGGACTATATTTACATGATGGTCAAGGACAACGACGTAGCGGACGACATCTTCCAGGAAACATTCATCAAAGTCATACGCGTCATCGACGAAGGCCGCTACACCGACAACGGCAAGTTCCTTTCGTGGGTTCTGCGTATCGCGCACAACCAGGTGATCGACCACTTCCGCGCCTGCAAGCAGAACAAGCAGGTCAATGAAAGCGAAAGCGGCTACAACGTACTGGGATCGCTGCGTTTCGCGGAAAAGACGATCGAAGATGAATTGATCTCCTCGCAAATCGAAAGCGACGTGCGCAACCTGATCGAACTGCTTCCGGAGGAGCAGCGCGAGGTGGTGATGATGCGCTACTACTCCGGTATGAGTTTCAAGGAGATCGCCGAGCAAACCGGCGTAAGCATCAACACAGCGCTGGGACGCATGCGCTATGCACTTATCAACCTGCGGCGCATGATTAGGGAAAAAGAACTTATTTTATCTTAATCCGTATGCAATAAAGCCCGGAGGCCACCGTTTCTTTAATGTAACGAAAGAAGAAATACTAAAAGGGCCTCCTATGATTGAAAACGACAAAACGGATACATCAAGGTCTATCTCCGACGAAGAACTGATGAAGAACGAAGTGATCGGCGACGATGCAGATCTGTATTATCTCGATTGCTATCTTTCGGACATTCTTGGAAAGGGATAATTTTAGGGTTAATTTTTGATGGGAGGAGGCGACAAGATATCTTGTCGCCTCCATTTTTTATACCGGTTTCATCCGACGACTACCGCCGGAGAGCCGCACGCCCACATCCTGTCACAACCCCTGCATCTCCTCGCGCGTGATATGCACCTCGACACCGCCCAGGGCATAGCATCCGATGTCGTAAGGATTATAGTAAAACGTAATGCCGTCCTCGGTCACTTCGAAATTCTCGGTCGTGGAAATGTATTCGGGAAAAAATCCCTGCGCCACCAGACCTTCGTCCCCCGTGACACCGAACTGTTCGTAAAGCTTGTTGCGGATCAACCCGATCAAAGCCTCCTGTCGTGCCGCATCGAACAAGTCGGACAAAGCCAGCTCATAACCACCCGCAATGGAATAATTATGGCAATTGATGCTGTACATACCGTGCGCACCGCCCGTATAGTTCGAACTCGAAATCGTATAGACCAGCAACGTATCCACCACACGGGCCTCGGACTCGACCGCCATCTCCATTTCGGTTTCCCACTGGGGTACCGACTCATCCAGGGTACCGATATACTCGTCCATGAACTGCCCGATAGACCAATCGACAGCCTCCTGCACCCCGCCCTGGAAATGCTCCAGTCCGAAGAAATAGAGCATATTGGATTCCTGGATCGCCTGCAATGCCGGAGCTTCGTCGGCATTGGCGATCGAGGTAAAGGCATACTGGAAGCGACAGGGTATTCCGCCGCGTACCGCTACGGTATCCGTCACCACGATATCGAATTGCGGCATCACGGTCTGCCGGCGGCACGATCCGAAAGTCAATCCGGCAAAAACAAGAAAAAGGAGAATCACACGTTTCATACGAATCCGAAATTTTTTCTAAACAAGATATAACGAATGTCCCATGCAGAACCGCATATAATCGGGTTATGCCCAAGTACATCCTATCTTCTACAAATGTACATAAAAAGACGGACGAACAAACGGCCCGAGAAAAAAACAACAGTTTTCACGAAAAAAAATTTGTAAATTCAAAACATCGTATTACCTTTGCAACACCAAATTTCAACGGTGGATTCATCTAAGGGTTAGGATACGTGCCTCTCACGCACGACATAGGGGTTCGAATCCCCTATCCACTACCAAGAGCGACTGTAACAGTCGCTTTTTTTATTACTGACTCTCCGGAGCAACGGGACAAGGGGAGGAGAACCCCATTCGAACAAACGGAGCAGCGAGACCCGGACGAACTCCGTTCGAGCCGCCGAGTCGTGACGTTTGAAGACAGGCGAAGCGAAATCAATTCCCTATCCACTACCGAAAACAACTGTAACAGGTCACTTTTTATTTTGCACTCCACGGCTCCGGTACAAAGACCGGGAATCCCGATTCGAACCGGATGCGCAACGGAGCAATGCAAAGACCGTTTATCTCGACGCAAGGCAGCGGCTCCCGATATAGAAGAAGCACACCTTGCCGTCCTTCGCCCACAACTCCTGCCCAAAAGTCGCCGAAATTAAAAACATTCCGAAATCCGATCGGCAAAAATCATAAATTTAAGATTAATGACCTGCACAAGCAATATTTCAGTTCAAACCGCTATCTTTGCAAGCGGATTAAATACATAATATATTTTTCGCATGCCCACCGTTTCGGTCATTGTTCCCAACTACTGTCATGCTCCCTATCTCGAGCAGCGTATCGAAAGTATTCTGCAACAAACGTTTCAGGACTTCGAACTGATTCTGCTCGACGATTGTTCGACAGACGGCAGCCGTGAAATTCTCGAACGATACCGCAATCACCCCAAAGTTTCCGGCATTTTCTATAATGAACGGAACAGCGGATCACCTTTCAAACAGTGGAAAAAGGGGTTGTCGAAAGCCACGGGCGATTACGTGTGGATCGCCGAAAGCGACGACTTTTCCTCTCCCTGTTTTCTGGAACGGTGCGTCCGGATTCTCGACACCCGTCCGGATTGCAGCATAGTTTTCACCAGCAGCTATATCGTCGATTCCCACTCCCGGACCATACGGGAGGAGGCGCCCGTCAAATATCCCAAACACAAACAAATCCGATTCGGCAGCCGTTTCTTCCTCTACCGTTTTCTCTGCCCGAGGAACACCATCTACAACGCAGGAATGGCACTGGTGCGGCGCAGTGCGCTCCCTGCGGACGACAATTACACCCAATACCGTTATTGCGGCGACTGGCTGTTCTGGATACAGATCGTATCGGGGGGGGGAAATGTCGTCTATCTTGCCGAACCCCTCAACTACTACCGGGTACATGACAGCAACACCACCGCAGAATCGATCGTCACGGGACGCAAGCACATCGAAACGCTCCGC
>OHJI01000787.1_pt1 | contig 9658 bp, 8 predicted proteins | sample 1568571 | NCBI WGS metagenome assembly OHJI01 (sample SAMEA3879583, study PRJEB24766) | human gut metagenome | biome: human-associated habitat; feature: feces | place: USA | collected 1985/1987
TTCCGCCGTGAGAGGGCGGCGTCTTAACCGCTTGACCAACGAACCGTGTATTATACTATCATGGAGTTTTAAAAAAAGCAAGTACTTTTTTAAAAAAACTTGATTTTTTTTTCTGATAGTGCTATTATACCTATGATAACAACGTTGACTAGATTGAGAGAGGGCAAAAGTCCTCTCTCAATTCACGTTTATAAACATCAGGCAGCTATTCAGAGCAATTGTGAATAGTTACAGCCATATAATCAAAAGAGAGGTGATAAAATGTCAAAGGCAAGTGTATATGAGGCAAAGACGGAGAGCTTTATACAACCAATTCTTGACAGCATGAATTTTGAGCTTGTTGATGTCGAGTATGTTAAGGAAGGTGGCATGAACTACCTGAGAGCATATATCGATAAGGAGGGTGGCATAACTGTTGATGACTGTGAAGTGGTTGCAAGGCAGATGAATGAGATTCTCGACAGAGAAGACTATATTCCTGATTCGTACACTTTCGAGGTCAGCTCGCCGGGGCTTGGAAGACCTCTCAAGAAGGAAAAGGACTATGTGCGCAATATGAATAAGGAGATAGAGATTCGCACATACAGGGCTATCAACAAATCAAAGGAATTTTATGGTCTGCTTAAAGCCTATGATAAGGATACAGTGACAATAACCGATGAAGACGGCAATGAGACTACATTTAATAAGAGTGACATTGCGCTTATACGTCAGGCATTGGATTTTTAATTAAAGCGCACGATAACACAAATAGGAGGAAAAAATAATGAGCAATGAGTTATTAGAAGCGTTAAATATATTAGAGCAGGAGAAAAACATCAGTAAAGAAACTTTACTTGAGGCAATTGAGAACTCTCTTGTGACTGCCTGCAAGAACCATTTTGGTAAATCAGACAATGTAAAGGTAGAAATAGATCCTGAGACATGTGCTTTCTCATGCTACCAGGAGAAGACGGTTGTAGATACGGTTGAGGATCCGGTTGAGGAGATTTCCTTAGCAGATGCGCACAAGGTAAACGGTAACTATCAGCTTGGAGATATCGTGAGAGTTGAGGTTAAGTCAAAGGAATTCGGACGTATTGCTACACAGAACGCAAAGAATGTTATCCTTCAGAAAATCCGCGAGGAGGAGAGAAAGGTAATATTTGACGAGTACAACAGCAAGGAAAAGGATGTTGTGACAGGTGTTGTTCAAAGATACATCGGAAAGAATGTCAGCATCAACTTAGGTAAGGCAGATGCACTTTTGACTGAGAGTGAGCAGATAAAGGGTGAGGTATTCAAGCCTACAGAGCGTATCAAGGTATATATCCTTGAGGTTAAGTCCACATCAAAGGGACCAAAGATTCTTGTTTCAAGAACACACCCTGAGCTTGTGAAGAGACTTTTCGAGTCAGAGGTTACAGAGGTTAAAGAGGGCATAGTTGAGATAAAGGCTATTTCACGTGAGGCCGGAAGCAGAACAAAGATTGCAGTATGGTCAAATGATCCAAACGTAGACCCTGTAGGAGCATGTGTAGGTATGAATGGTGCCAGAGTAAATGCTATCGTAAATGAGCTTCGCGGTGAGAAAATCGATATCATCACATGGGATGAGAATCCGGCAATACTTATCCAGAACGCACTTAGCCCTGCAAAGGTTATCTCTGTTATCGCAGATGCAGATGAGAAATCAGCAAAGGTTGTTGTTCCGGATTATCAGCTTTCACTTGCAATCGGTAAGGAAGGACAGAATGCAAGACTTGCAGCAAGACTTACAGGCTTCAAGATTGATATCAAGAGCGAGACACAGGCCAGAGAGTCAGGGGACTTCATGGATTATGAGAATGACTATGAAGAGGATGATTATGATGACGATTATGATTATTCGGATGATGAGCTTGCTGAGAACGAGAGATTAGCTGATACAGAACAGGCAGATGTACAGGCAGAGGCTTTTGATACAGAGGCTGACGAGAACGAAGCAGCAGGTACAGAAAATGATGCGGCAGATAGTGGTGATGAGCAGTAATGGCAAATAAAAAGATTCCAATGCGCAAATGCGTAGGTTGTCAGGAGATGAAGGAAAAGAAGTCACTTATTCGCGTGGTAAAGACTGCGGAGGGCGACATAATTCTCGATGACACCGGCAAGAAAAACGGCAGGGGAGCTTATATATGTAAGAGTCTTGAATGCTTTAAAAAGGCTAAAAAGACAAAGGCACTTGAGCGATCCCTTGGTGTTAGTGTATCAGAACAAGTATATGAGGAGCTTGAAAAGGAGATGAACCAAATTGACAGATAGAGTACTTTCTATGCTGGGATTAGCAGCAAAGTCAGGCAATGTGGTTAGCGGAGAGTTTTCTACCGAGAAAGCTGTAAAGACAGGAAAGGCATTTTTAGTGATAGTTGCAGATGATTCATCAGACAACACAAAGAAGCATTTTTCGGATATGACTGCTTTCTATGAGGTTCCGATTTATTTTTATAGTGACAAGGTGGGGTTAGGGAATGCAATAGGCAAAGAGTTTCGCGCTTCCCTTGCAGTAACGGATGAAAACCTTGCAAATGCAGTGATAAAAAAGCTGCAGTCGAATAAAACTGAATAATGGAGGAAAATAGATATATGGCAAAAATGAGAGTTCATGAACTTGCAAAAGAATTAAATATAAAGTCGCAGGACGTCATAGACACATTAAACGGCACACAGTTTGCTGTCAAAAATGTGCAGAGCGGTCTTGAGGATGAGGCACAGCAAATTGTACGAAAGAAGTACGCGAAAACAGAAGTAAAAAAAGATGCACCTAAGAAGGAAGAACCTAAAAAGGAAGAACCTAAAAAGGATGAGGCTAAGGCAGCCGACAGACCAAAGAAAAAGGCAAGCATCACAGCTGTTTTCAATGCACAGTACAGTAAGCAGGGTAGGAAAACAAATGGTGGAAACGGCAGCGGAAATAATGGAAATAACAGTTCGCAGCGCAGGAATGGCAATGGCAGACGCGATAATCAGTCATCACGTCCTGAGCAGCACAGCATTATTAAGCCAAGACCTGTCGGAGAGAGAGCTATGCGCCCTATAAGTGAGCGTACAGCGGATCCATATGCAGATATGAAGGCAGCCAATTCGCGTCCGGCACGTCAGGCTGACGCTGATAGAAGAAGCGACAGACGTCAGGATAATGGCGAGAAAATCAACAACAGAAACACTGACAGAAATGCCGACAGAAGCAGAAATACGGACAGAAACAGCGATAGAAGAACAAACAATCGCGACAACAATAACCGAGATAACAGCAGAGACAATAATAGAGACAATAACAGAGGCTTCAGAAATGACTCCAGACGTCCTGCAGAGGGTGGCAGAAGCTTTGACAGAAATAATGACAGAAGCAGAAGCAACGACAGAAGCAGGAGCAATGACAGAAATAACGATAGAACAGGCAGCAGAGGTGATGACAGAAATCGTTTCAGAAAAGAAACAGTTGCAGTTGCAGCTCCTGATGATGTAAGAGGAAAGGAGAGCCGCGACAGAGGCAACGATAGAAAGAATAAGCATAATCACAATCAGAGCCAGAAGCAGGATAAGCTCGGAAAGAAGCAGGAGAATTACATCAATCTCGAGAAGCACGGCGGAAAGAAAAAGCCACAGCAGCCGAAGACACAGCCAAAAGAGGATGAGAACGAGATTAAGACAATTTCTCTTCCGGAGAAGATTACAATAAGGGACTTAGCTGATAAGATGAAGGTTCAGCCTTCAGCCATCGTAAAGAAGCTTTTCATGAAGGGCGAGATGGTAACAGTTAACTCTGAGGTTGATTTTGCAGCTGCTGAGGAGATTGCGTTAGAGTTCAATTTCATATGTGAGGAAGAGGAGAAGGTCGATGTGATTGCAGAGCTTCTCAAGGAGGATGAAGAGGATGAGAGCAAGATGGTTCCTCGTCCACCTGTAGTCTGCGTAATGGGTCACGTAGATCATGGTAAGACATCACTGCTTGATGCCATCAGACAGACACGTGTTACAGACCGTGAGGCAGGTGGTATCACACAGCACATTGGTGCATCTGTTGTATCAATCAATGGCCAGAACATCACATTCCTTGATACACCGGGACATGAGGCATTTACAGCAATGCGTATGCGTGGTGCAAACTCTACTGATATCGCAATCCTTGTTGTTGCTGCAGATGATGGTGTAATGCCGCAGACTGTTGAGGCAATAAACCATGCAAAGGCAGCCGGTGTAGAGATTATCGTTGCTGTCAACAAGATCGATAAGCCAAGTGCCAATATCGACAAGGTTAAGCAGGAGCTCTCAGAGTATGAGCTTATCCCGGAGGATTGGGGTGGAAGCACAATATTCTGTCCTGTATCTGCACATACTAAGGAGGGTATCGACAATCTCCTTGAGATGATTCTTCTCACAGCAGAGGTGCTCGAGCTCAAGGCTAATCCGGACAGAAATGCAAGAGGTCTCGTAATCGAGGCACAGCTTGATAAGGGCCGTGGTGCGGTTGCCACAGTGCTTGTACAAAAAGGAACACTCCATGTCGGAGATCCTATCGCATGCGGAAGCAGCTATGGTAAGGTAAGAGCCATGATTGATGACAAGGGCCGCAGAGTAAAGGAGGCTAAGCCTTCTACACCTGTAGAGATACTTGGACTCAACAGTGTGCCTTCAGCAGGTGAGACATTTGTGGCATGTGATTCAGAGAAGGAGGCAAAGGCATTCTCTGACACATATATTTCAGAGGAGAAGAATAAGCTCATTGAGGATACAAAGGCAAAGATGTCACTTGATGATCTGTTCTCACAGATTCAGTCAGGCAACATGAAGGAGCTTGATATCATCGTAAAGGCAGATGTACAGGGTTCAGTTGAGGCTGTTAAGCAGAGTCTTGTCAAGCTTTCAAATGAGGAGGTTGTGGTCAAGGTCATCCATGGCGGCGTTGGTGCCATCAACGAGTCAGATGTTATCCTTGCATCAGCATCAAATGCAATCATCATTGGCTTTAACGTCAGGCCGGATCCTGTTGCCAAGGCTACAGCAGACCGTGAGGGCGTAGATATCAGACTTTACAAGGTCATCTACAATGCGATCGAGGATGTATCTGCTGCCATGAAGGGTATGCTTGATCCTGTATTTGAGGAGAAGGTTATCGGACATGCGGAAATCAGACAGATTTTCAAGGCTTCAGGCGTTGGAAACATTGCAGGTTCATATGTGCTTGACGGATTTATGGAGAGAGGCTGCCGTGTCAGAATTAGCAGAGAGGGTGAGCAGATATTCGAGGGAGACCTTGCTTCACTCAAGAGATTCAAGGATGACGTCAAGGAGGTCAAGACAGGCTATGAGTGTGGTCTTGTATTTGACGGATTTAATGATATTCAGGAATTCGATATAGTTGAAGCTTACAAGATGGTAGAGGTTCCGAGATAATCATATATTGTTTATCTTGAATTAATGCAGCTATTCGGATAGTTACGGTTTAATATAAAAAGAAAGCGGGATTATATGAGAAAGAACAGCATAAAAAATATTCGTATCAACGAAGAGGTAATGCGTGAACTGTCAAATATCATACGCGGTGAGATAAAGGATCCGCGTATCAATCCCATGACAAGTGTTGTTGCTGTCGAGGTGGCACCTGATTTAAAGACAGCAAAGGCTTATATCAGTGTGCTTGGTGACAAGAAATCACAGGCTGATACGCTTGCAGGACTTAAGTCAGCGGAGGGATATATACGCAGAACTCTCGCAAAGAACATCAATTTAAGGAATACACCTGCCATTACATTTATCATAGACCAGTCTATAGAGTATGGTGTTGAGATGTCTAAAAAGATTGATGAAGTAACAAAAAATCTCAAAGAGGATTAACAAAGAGGATTGATTATGACAGAGATTGATTCTATTTTAAAGGATGCACAATCAGTTGCCGTTTCCGGTCATGTGAGACCGGACGGCGACTGTGTCGGCTCAACACTTGCTGTATACAACTACATAAAGGATTATTATCCTGATATAAAGGCAAGGATTTATTTAGAGCCAAGCCCAAACATCTTTAAGTTTATGCAAAGAGCAGATGAGATTGACAGCAGCTATGCGGATGATACAGTATACGATCTGTTCATAGCATGTGACTGCAGTGACACAGGCAGACTGGGAAGTGCAGCTAAGTATTTTGAGTCTGCAAAAAGGACACTTTGTATAGATCATCATGTTACAAACGGGGCCTTTGCAGACGCAAATTACATCTTTCCGGATGCTAGCTCTACATGTGAGCTTGTGTTTGAACTTCTGCCGAAGGAGCGCATCACAATACAGATAGCAGAGTGTATTTACACAGGCATGGTGCATGATACAGGCGTGTTCCAGTATTCATGCACTTCAAAAAAGACTATGGATATAGCAGGCTCCCTGATGGAGATGGGCATTGATTATTCAAGGATAATCGATGATACATTTTATACAAAGACATTTGCTCAGAACAAGATTATGGGGCAGGCGCTTTTGAATGCTGCTTTGTATCTGAATGGTGATGTTATATTGTCTGCAGTATCGCGCGCTGAGATGGAGAAGTACGATGTGCTTCCAAAGCATCTCGACGGTATTGTAAATCAGCTGCGCGTGACAAAGGATATAAAGGTTGCTGTATTTCTCTACGAAAATGAGGATGGTACCTACAAGGGCAGCCTGCGTGTAAACGGTGATTATGATGTGGCAAAGGTTGCGTCGGTATTTGGCGGCGGTGGACATGTAAAGGCCGCCGGATTTACGATTGACGGACCGCTTGAGGTGGCAACAGACCGCATCCTTACGGCAATTAAGGACAATATTTAGGGAGAGATTCTTGGGCAGATGGTTAATGGAATAATCAATGTATACAAGGAAAAGGGCTATACAAGCTTTGACGTTGTGGCAAAGCTTCGAGGCATATTCCACCAGAAGAAGATTGGTCATACGGGTACACTTGATCCTGATGCGCAAGGCGTCCTTCCTGTCTGCCTTGGAAAAGCAACCAGAGTGTGTGACCTTTTGACAGATAAGGACAAGGTCTATAAAGCTGTGCTGCTTTTAGGACAGGAGACAGATACACAGGATATTTCAGGGCAGGTCTTAAATCAGGCTGAGGTCAATGTGACTGAGCAGGTGGTGTATGATGCAATATCACAGTTTATTGGCAGACAAAAGCAGGTGCCGCCAATGTATTCGGCTCTAAAGGTCAATGGGAAAAAGCTCTATGAGCTTGCCAGGGAGGGCAAGGTTATAGAGAGAAAAGCCAGGGATATCGAGGTGTTTGATATCAAGGTTGAAAGCATTGATTTGCCTGAGGTTACGATGACGGTGCACTGTTCAAAGGGCACATATATCAGGACGCTGTGCAATGACATCGGAGAGAGGCTGGGCTGCCATGGCTGCATGAAGTCACTGCTTAGAGTAATGGTAGCAGGCTTTGACTTAGAGCATGCACTTACACTTTCGCAGATTCAGTCAAAGGTGGATGAAGGCTGCTTTGATATGGTGATGCCTGTTGACGGAGTATTCGAAAATCTGCCGGCAGTGCATACTGCTTCAGATGCTGATAAGCTTGTCAGAAATGGAAATAAAATTCCGGCAGTGCTTACGGATTATTTAAAACACAGTGCTGAATCTGATATAAGATACAGAGTATACAATCATGAGGGCATATTTGTCGGTGTGTATTCGTATCTTGATGAGACCGGTGAGTTTAAGCCGGTTAAGATTTTTATGGAATAGAATAGTATACAGATATTATGGAATATATAAGCAAAACTCTGGATTTTCATGTCAAGGAGCCGTCCGTCATCTCGTTTGGAAAGTTTGACGGGCTTCACCGAGGACATGAATTTCTGATGGAAAAGCAAATTGAACAGAGCAATCTACATGGCTACAAGCGCATCATATTTACGTTTGACATTCCTCCCAAATCGGAGGTACTTGGCGTTGAGTCAAAGGTTATAATCACAAACGATGAAAAAGAGTATGTGTTTGAAAAATCAGGTATTGACTATCTGATAGAGTGTCCGTTTGTGCCACAGGTGATGACGATGGAGGCGGATGCGTTTGTCAGATGGATAGTTAAAAGTCTTAATGTCAAGTGTATCATTGTCGGAGATGATTTCCGTTTCGGGCATAACAGGGCAGGAGACCATCGGCTGCTTTCTGCGATGGCAGGAGAGCTTGGATATGAGCTTATTGTGGTGGACAAGATAAAGGATGGAGACAGGGATATAAGCAGTACCTATATCCGCGAGGAGATTGCGGCAGGACATATTAAAAAGGCGAATGAACTGCTGGGATATCCCTTTTTCATAAAAGGAAGAGTAGTGCATGGCAGAGCACTAGGCAGGACTATTGGCATTCCGACAGTCAACCTTTCAGTGCCGCACGATAAGCTGCTTCCGCCAAAGGGAGTGTATATGTCGAGGGTTCTTGTCAGGGACAACTGGTACCTTGGTGTAACCAATATAGGATGCAAGCCTACTATAGAGGGCAAAAATCCAATCGGTGCAGAGACATATATCATAGATTTTGGGCAGGATGTTTACGGACAGGATATCATGGTAGAGCTTCATAAGTTTGTAAGACCTGAGATGAAGTTTGATTCAATAGAAGCGTTAAAGAGCCAGATGAGCGCAGATATCAATTTTACAATCAATTATGCAGGCAGTCACACATTTTAGTGTGACTGTTTTTTGCTAAATAGCCCAAAATAACGAAAAAATAACAAATATTACAGAATTGTTACAAAGAAATATTGACATTTTAACAATTTATGATATACTCGTAACCGTGGATTATCGATAGCATGAATCGGAGGCTATATGAAAAACAAGTTAAAATTAGGACAGGCAGCAGGCGTTGTAGCGTTTGCTATTATTATAGGAGCGGTATCTATGAGCTCAAGCAGCACTGTGGATGCCAGGACAACAAAGGCAGAGGCAAATAAAAACAGATCAGTGAATGCGGGTGTTGCACTTAATCTGACAGATGCGGCAGATGCCACAGAGCTTCTCACAGCAGGGGTTACATCGGCTCTTACTTATTATGGAGCTGACGTATCGGTAGCGCAAAACGACAGCAATGTTGTTACTGCATCTGCTCAGGGTGCACAGGTTGGCGATACTGTACAGGATACAGAACAGGCAAATGAGGCAGTTCAGACACCGACAGCCGCACAGACCTGTGGTTACACAAATCTTGGTATGTCAGTTATCAGCAGCGGAAACTTAAATATCAGACAGGAGGCTTCGACAGACAGTGAAGTGGTAGGTATCCTTACCAATCACAATGCCTGTGAGCTTCTTGAGGATGCCGGAGACTGGTACAAGGTCACATCAGGCAAGGTGACAGGATATGTAAATAAGCAGTATCTTGTAACAGGAGATGAGGCAGAGGCTATTGCAGAACAGGAGATTAAGACGGTTGCCACAGTAAATACGGAAACACTGAATGTGCGTGCAGAGAAGTCAACAGAGGCTGAGGTTCTTTCGCAGGTTGGAAATTCAGAGGCATTCACGGTTAATTCTGTCGCTGACGGCTGGGTTGAGATAAGTGTGGATGATTCGGTAGGATATATATCACAGGATTATGTGACACTGGCACAGGCACTTCCTACAGCAAAGACAATAGAGCAGGTGAAGTATGGTGACGGTGT
>OHJI01000802.1_pt1 | contig 9538 bp, 7 predicted proteins | sample 1568571 | NCBI WGS metagenome assembly OHJI01 (sample SAMEA3879583, study PRJEB24766) | human gut metagenome | biome: human-associated habitat; feature: feces | place: USA | collected 1985/1987
TGACAATGAAATGCTGGCACGCGGAGACGCACCGTATGAAATGAGTCCTGACAGGGCCTTGAGGTTATAGTCCTCAGGTGTTCTGGTGGCATAGACGATATCCACGATGTACTTCTCGATTTTCTCGTCCATATACACGTCACGTACCACCTGTCTTGCCCTTACGATATCCTCCGGCGAAACCACAGGCTGCGCTTTAGGGAACTCTCCGGTATTGTTCATACGGATAATCTGCCTCTCCTCTTCCTTCTTAGGATAGGACACGACCACTTTCAGCATGAATCGGTCCACCTGGGCTTCAGGAAGCGGATATGTACCTTCCTGCTCGATAGGGTTCTGGGTAGCCATGACAAGGAACGGCTCAGGGAGCTTGTAGGTCTCCTCGCCTATCGTGACCTGCCTCTCCTGCATCGCTTCGAGCAATGCTGACTGCACCTTGGCCGGAGAACGGTTGATTTCATCCGCAAGTACGAAATTGGCGAAAACAGGGCCCTTGTGAACTTCGAAACGCTCATTCTTCTGAGAGTAGATAAGAGTACCTATCACGTCCGCAGGAAGAAGGTCAGGGGTAAACTGAATTCGGCTGAACTTGGCGCTGCCCGCCTGAGCCAAAGTGTTTATAGCCAATGTCTTGGCCAGACCAGGCACACCTTCGAGAAGGATATGGCCGTTCGCGAGCAGACCTATCAGCAGGTTCTCCACCAGCTGTTTCTGCCCGACAATGACCTTGCCCATTTCCATTGACAACAAATCGACAAAAGAACTTTCACGCTGAATCCTGTCGTTAAGTTCCTTGATATTCACACTATCCATTATATTATTGTTTAATTTTCAACATACCACTATCTTTGTACCATATAAAGAGCACAAAATGAGATATCGCATACGCCTGTCCTACAATGGTTCAGCCTTCTCCGGCTGGCAGATTCAGCCAAACGCCCCTTCCGTTCAGGAATGCCTGCAAAGAGCATTGAAAACGCTCCTGAACGAAAGCATCACGATAACCGGAGCCGGAAGGACTGACACCAAAGTCAATGCAATAAACTATATCGCGCACTTCGACGCGGAATCCTCCCACGATATCGACACGGACTTCCTGCGCTACAAATTAAATGCCATCTTACCCGCTGAAATCGCCGTGCACGAAGTCTCGGAGGTCAGAGATGACTTCCATTCGAGATTCGATGCCACGAGCAGGGAGTACAAGTACTTCATACATCGGAAGAAGGACCCGTTCATGTCGGACAGGTCATACCTCTTCACATTGCCCCTGGACCTTGAGGCGATGAACCGCGGGGCGGCGCTGCTTCTGGGCGAACACGATTTCAGCTGCTTCGAAAAAGTCGGCGGAAACAACAAGACGTCCGTCTGCAACATCACCGATGCCAGATGGGAAACCTGGACACCGGACCATGTCAGGATGATGGGTTATCCCTGCATTGACGGAGATTATATCGTCTTTACAGTCCGCGCCGACAGATTCCTGCGGAATATGGTCAGGGCGATTGTCGGGTCAATGATAGAAATCGGACGCGGGAAACGCTCTCCGGAATGGATAGGAGAACTCGTGGACCACGGAACCCGCTCTGATGCAGGCCAATCCGTTCCGGGCCATGCATTGTTTCTCACAGAGTGCGCCTATCTTGAAAACGACTGAAAAAAAGTTCGGAGAAGGCTGATTCCCTTTAGGAAAATCAATGAAAATTCGTAAATTTGCACTCCTTTAGGCCAAAGTGACAGACTTTAGACCAAATGACGGAATAATTGACAAAATAAAAAAGTAACAAAATATGTTGTTCAATCTCTTACAGACCGCAGGCTTGGATTCAACCGATTTCTCAGCCGCAGCACAGGCAGCAGCGCAAGCTGTTCCTCATGAAGAAGAAATGCACCTTCTGGAAATGGCCACAAAAGGCGGCTGGCTCATGCTGGTCCTCTTGGCATTGTCCATAATCGCCATCTACATTTTCGGCAAGAAATGGTGGATGATCCATCAGGCAAGCACCATCGACGCGAACTTCATGCGCGATATCCGCGACTATATCCGTGAAGGCAAAATCAAATCAGCGCAGTCCCTTTGTGAGAGGTTCGACTCTCCGGTTGCGAGACTTGTGGAAAAAGGCCTGTCCCGTATCGGACGTCCTCTCTCTGACATCCAGACCGCCATCGAGAACACCGGCAACACAGAGGTGGCAAGACTCGAAAAAGGTCTTCCTATCCTCGCCACGATATCCGGCGGCGCGCCTATGATCGGATTCCTCGGAACCGTACTCGGTATGGTCCAGGCATTCTTCAATATGGCCAATGCAGGAAACAACATCGACATCACGTTGCTTTCCAGCGGTATCTATACGGCGATGATCACCACAGTGGGCGGTCTTATCGTCGGCATTCTCGCATACTTCGGATACAACTACCTGACTTCCAACATCTCAGACGTAGTATTCAAGATGGAGAACGCGACCATTGATTTCATGGACCTTCTGCAGGAACCTGAAGGCAACAAAGAATCTTAGAAACATTTACTGATGGCATTCAAAAGACAAACGAAGAGTCTGCATGAAACGGCGATGTCGTCAATGACCGACCTCGTCTTCCTGCTGCTCATCTTCTTTCTCATAACATCCACGCTCGTGAACCCGAACGCGCTCAAGCTCCTCCTGCCGAAAAGCACGGGGCAAGTGTCCGCGAAGGCTACCGTGAGCGTATCCGTAAAGGACTGGAACAACGGCCAGTTCACCTACCACATCAATGGTGACGAGCAGCCTGTTCCGTTCAATGAAGTGGAGGATGATCTCGTAAACCTTCTTCAGAGCGATGAGGATCCGACTTTCTCCATCTACGCTGACGAAAGCGTGCCGGTGAAGGAAATCGTGGCATTGATGAACATAGCCAAGCGCAACCACTACAAAGTCATACTGGCGACGCAGCCTGAATAGTCATGAAAGAATATCGGGAAATACAGAAACGGAGGGAACGTACAGGGACGGTTATTGCAGTAATCGCCACTGTGCTGTTTCATACCGGCCTGATTGCTTTCGGCAGTTTCAGCGGACTCACATACATTTATCCGCCGCCACCTGAGCAGGTTTTCCTGGTGGACTTCACCGAAGAAGCAGAAAAAGTACCGGTAAGGCAGCACCTGAGAGGGTCAATGCCGCAGTCAGAGACTCCTGACAGGACCAGGCCGGTAGAGCTTGCACAGAAATCCGAGGCGATGGAGAAAGGCACGAAGAACAATCTTGCCGAAGAATCGACGGTGGATGATTTCGGGGATGTGGAGAAATACGAGCCTGAAAGAGAAAAGCCGATAAACAAGAAAGCCCTGTTCAGCGCAGCGAAGAACAAGAATGCGAAGGACACATTGGCAGCGCAGACAGCAGCTAAGGTAAGCGACGCGCTGAAAGCCGGACATGCCCAGGGAAACACCCACACGTCCATAAATTCCAATACGCCGAATGCCGTACTGAAAGGCAGAAAGACAGTGGGAGTCATAGCTAAACCAGAATACAGTGTTCAGGAAGAAGGCATAGTAGTTGTAGATATATGGGTGGACAATTACGGCAAAGTCACCAAAGCTCTTCCGGGAGCACAGGGAACTACCGTAAACAATGCCGACCTCTGGCAGGCAGCCAGAAAAGCAGCGCTGAGCACTCATTTCAATATGGATGCCGATGCTCCGGCCCTGCAGAAAGGCAAGATCACTTACATATTCAGATTGAACTAAACGAAAACACGGCGTAAGCCGACAATATATTTTTTATACCAATGGCGTGAGCCATATAACAATTAAACGCCCGCAAAGGGCAAAATCCAAATGGAAGAAAACAACAAGAGCGGTTTTACCGCAGAGGGAAGAAAGCTGAGACCGAGACGGCCTCGCATTTCCGGAAAGGTCTATTCATCATCAGAAGGACCTGCAGAAAGAAGATCTTACAGTTCAGAGGGAAGGAATTCCTCAGGAGAAGAAAGAGCCTATGGAAGACGTTCCTACGGCAGCTCCGAAGGACACGGAAGTTACGGCAGAAGCCAGGACAGAAGAAGCAGCTACGGCAGCTCTGACAGAAGGAGCAGTTACGGCCGTCCGTCTGAAGGCCGCAGTTACGGTGATTCTTCAGAGAGAAGAAGCAGCTATGGCAATTCTGACAGAAGAAATTACGGCAGCCAGGACAGGAGAAACAGTTACGGACGCCCGTCTGAGGGTCGCGGTTATGGCGATTCTTCAGAGAGAAGAAGCAGCTACGGCCATTCTGACAGAAGCAGCTACGGCAACTCTGACAGAAGAAGTTACGGCAGCCAGGACAGAAGGAGCAGCTACGGACGCCCGTCTGAGGGCCACGGTTATGGCGATTCTTCAGAGAGAAGAAGCAGTTACGGCTCATCCGAGAGAAGTTTCGGCCCGTCAGGCAGAAGTTTCGCTCCATCAGGCAGAAGGGCATTCGGCCCTCGAGACAGCCGTGACAACGGCGCAGGAAGAGGCGGATTCAACAAAGGCGCAAAATTCGGCGGCAGAGGAGATGCTGCACGCACCCCCGCAAGAGGCAATGCCAAGAGAGGCCAGGCCAAACCAAATCCGTACAAATTCAATGACGCTGACGAGAAGAGCATCAATATGATGCTGAGCAGAAAGCCGCAGCTCGACCAGATACAGCTTTCAGACAATGACTACGTAGAGACACCTATCAAGGAAGTAATCCGTCTGAACAAGTTCATTGCAAACTCAGGCATCTGCTCACGTCGTGAAGCAGACCAGTACATACAGGCCGGCGTGGTCACTGTGAACGGAGAAGTCATCTCTGAACTCGGCACCAAGGTCAATGTCCTCACAGACGATATCCGTTTCAACGGTGAAAGAATCCGCGGTGAAGAGAAGGTGTATATCGTCATGAACAAACCTAAGGGATATGTCACCACTGCAAGCGATCCTCATGCAGACAAGACTGTCATGGACCTGCTCAAGAACTGCAGCGCTAGAGTATTCCCTGTAGGCCGTCTGGACAAGAGCACGACAGGTGTACTCATGTTCACCAATGATGGAGAAATCGCTGAAAGGCTCACACATCCGTCATACGACAAGAAGAAGATCTATCAGGTCATCCTGGACAAGCCGCTTGAGCAGGAAGACTTCGACAAGATAGTAAACGGTATCACCCTTTCAGATGGAGACATCAAGGCTGACGAGCTTGAATACATTGATGCTGAAGACCATAGAAAGCTCGGCATCGAGATTCACTCGGGAAAGAACCGCATTGTCAGAAGGATTTTCGAATCCTTGGGCTATGACGTGAAGGCTCTCGACCGCGTATATTTCGCAGGCCTTACCAAGAAGGGACTGAAGAAAGGCGAGTGGAGATATCTTTCTGAAGGTGAAGCCAATGTCCTGAAAATGGGCTCATACGTATAAGGTATGAACAAGATTCAGGAACCGGAAGAGCACAGAGCGGGATTTGTCAACATCATCGGTAATCCGAATGTCGGCAAGTCCACTCTTATGAATGCCCTGGTCGGTGAGAAACTGTCCATCGTCACGGCGAAGGCCCAGACTACAAGGCACAGGATCAGGGGCATTGTCAATGGAGAGAACTATCAGATTGTCTATTCCGACACGCCTGGTATTCTCAAGCCGAACTACAGGCTGCAGGAAAATATGATGGACTTCGTGGACACCGCCATCGGTGACGCGGACGTCATATTGTACGTGACCGATGTTGTGGAAAAAGCGGACAAGAACGCTGAATATATCGAAAAGCTGAAGAGGGTGGAATGCCCTGTCATCATCGTGATAAACAAAATCGACGTGAGTGACCAGGAAAAAGTGGTCAAGACCATGTCGGAATGGCAGGAAAGGATACCAGGGGCACTGATCATCCCTGTTTCAGCAAAAGAGAAATTCAACATTGACAGTGTTCTGAATGCCGTTATTTCACGACTTCCGGTATCGCCGGCCTGGTTCGACAAAGACGCTTTCACGGACAAGAATCTCAGATTCTTCGCTTCTGAAATCATCAGGGAACAGATTCTGGAAAACTACTCTGAGGAGATTCCTTACTGCTGCGAAGTGGAGATCGAACAGTTCAAGGAAGGCGAGGAACGCTATGAAATCAGCGCCGTAATCTATGTGATGAGGGATTCCCAGAAAGGAATCATCATCGGCAAGGGGGGAAGCGCATTGAAACGCACGGGCACGAAGGCAAGAATCGAAATGGAGGATTTCTTCCAGAAAAAGGTCTTCTTGTCAATGTTCGTGAAGGTGGATGAAGGCTGGAGGGAGAACCGTAAAGAACTCAGGAAGTTCGGATACGAAGAATAAATATTTGAAAATCAGACTTTATGAAAGAATTTGACGATGACGAGCTGTCTAAGGACGAGCTGGATGATGATGAGAACTTGAATGAAGAGCCGATTGACGACTCTTCGGCGACTCCATCGGACAAATACGAGAAACTCTTGGGAAGTGACAGCAAGAAATACAAGCTGTCGGGCATGTTCAAGGACTGGTTCCTCGACTACTCTTCCTACGTGATTCTCCAGAGAGCCGTCCCGAATATCGTGGATGGCCTCAAGCCTGTTCAAAGACGTGTTCTGCACGCAATGTACGAACATGATACCGGAGCCTACAGCAAAGTGGCCGGAATCGTGGGCGAGGCTATGCATTACCATCCGCACGGAGACGCCTCCATACTTGGAGCTCTCGTCCAGTTGGGACAGAAAGGCTATGCCATAGACTGTCAGGGTAACTGGGGTAACATCCTCACAGGTGACCCTAACGCTGCAGGACGATATATCGAGGCCCGTCTGAGCAAATTCGCGAAGGATGTGATTTTCGACCCGAAGATCACGGAATGGATGACTTCATACGACGGAAGAAACCAGGAACCGGTAGAGCTCCCGGTACGTTTCCCTCTGCTGCTTGCACAGGGCACGGAAGGAATCGCCGTCGGTATGGCATCCAAGATCCTTCCTCATAACTTCAATGAACTGATAGACGCATCCATAGCATATCTCGAAGGCAAACCGTTCGAGCTGCTTCCTGACTTCCCGACAGGAGGATACGCCGACTGTTCCAAATACATGAAGGGAAAGCGCGGAGGCAGCGTCAAGGTAAGGGCGAAAATCGAGAAGATCGACAAGAGCACATTGGCCATCAAGGAGATACCTTACGGAAAGACGACTCACATCCTCGTTGATTCCATCTTGAAGGCGAAGGACAAGGGAAAAATCAAGATCAAGAAGATCGAAGACATGACCACCGCCGAGGCGGACCTTGTCATCCATCTTCCGAATGATGTTTCCCCTGACAAGACCATCGATGCATTGTACGCATTCACGGACTGCGAGACCACGATCGCACCGAACGCCTGCGTCATCAAGGACAACAAGCCTCAGTTCCTGAGCGTGGATGATATCCTCATCTACGACACGGAGCACACAAGAGATCTGCTCCGCCAGCAGCTCGAAATCAAGAAGAATGAGCTCGAGGACAACTGGCATTACACTTCATTGGAAAAGATCTTCTTCGAGAACAGGGTTTACAAACTCCTGGAAGAGGACCAGAAGAGCTGGGAGGCCCAGGTAGGCGACATCTTCTCCAAGATGAAGGAATACCAGGACAAGCTGCTCAGGGAAATCACGAAGGAGGATATCCTCAAACTCGTGGAGAAGCCTGTCCGCAAAATATCCAAATTCGACACGAAAGTCATTGACCAGAAGATACTTGAAATCGAGAAAGAGCTCAAGACTGTCAATGACCAGATCGAACATATCACAGAATACACCATCAAGTTCTTCAAGGGTCTGAAGACCAAATACGGAAAAGATTTCCCACGAAGAACCGAGATTACCGGATTCGAGACTATCGCCGCCACCAAGGTTGTCAGCAACAATGCCAAGCTCTACGCCAATCTTGCGGAAGGATTCGTGGGAATCGGACTCAAGAAAGACGAGAGCGAATACATCTGCGACTGCTCGGACATGTCTGAGGTCGTAGTTATCAACAAGGAGGGCAAATATTGGATCAAGAAGGTGGTGGAGAAGGACTTCTTCGGCAAGGATCTGCTCTATGTGGGCATTTTCAACCGTGGTGACACACGTACCATCTACAACGTAATCTACAGAGACGGCAAGTCCGACCTGTACTACGCCAAGAGGTTTGCCATCACGAGCATCACCAGAGACAAGGAGTACGACATCACTCAGGGCAAGCCGGGTTCCAAGATCGTATGGTTCACAGTAAACCACAACGGCGAGGCTGAGACCGTGAAGATCACGTTCATACCGAGACCGCGACTCAAGAATCTCAGTATGGAGTACGATTTCTCCGAGCTTGCGATCAAGGGCAAACTGTCCCGAGGCAATGTCGTGACCAAGAATGCAGTACGCCGCATCACCCAGAAGTCCAAAGGTGTTTCCACAATCGGCGGAAAGGACGTCTGGTTCGACCCTGACGTGATGAGGCTCAATGAAGATGGACGTGGAGAGCTGCTCGGACAGTTCAGCGGAGATGACAAGATTCTTGCAATCTTCAAGAACGGCACATACTATACGACTTCTTACGACCTGAGCAACAGATATCAGGGCGACCTGCTGAGGATCGAGAAATACGACGAGAACAAGACCTACGCTGCACTTTACTACGACGGCTCGGCCAAACTGTTCTACATCAAGCGCTTCTCATTCACATTGAGCGACAATACTCCTGCCCAGTTCATCCCTGAAGGAAGGGGCAACTATCTTGCCGACTTCAGTGCTGACAAGCACCCTCAGTTCAAGGTGTACTTCACCGGAAGACATGAAAACAGAGAGCCGGAAGTATTTGATGCTGAGGAATTTATTGCAAAGAAGGGTATCGCGGCCAAGGGTAACAGATGCCACAGGCTGGATGTGCTCAAGGTGGAGTTCATCGAACCGCTTCACAAGCCGGAAGACGATGAGGAACTTCAGGAAGTGCATGAAGCCATTTCTGCAAACATAGAGGAGGACTCTTCAGACGATTTCTCACCAGAGGCAATGTACCACGAACCGTCAGACGAGACGGAAAGCCGTGGAGACATAGGCGGAAGCGACAATGCTGACGAGAGCGAAGAGGAGCCTAATCTGTTCGACTTGTAGGCCATGATAACTCTGACCGGCTTTATGGGGTGCGGGAAAACCTGCACCGCCCAGGAACTGAACCGACTCAAGGGGTGGGATTTCATTGACCTGGATAAAGCTGTGGAAAAAGAGGCGGGACGCAGTATAGGGCAGATTTTCGCGGAAGACGGAGAATCCGGGTTCAGGGCGATCGAAGCAACTACATTGGCCCGGATCATTTCCGAAAACGGGGTGAAGGTGCTTTCGCTGGGTGGAGGGACATTGACTTCGCCGGAATCCGCCAGACTTGTCCATGACCGGACTACCTGCATCTATTTGAGGGCGAGTATAGAAACTCTTGTTTACAATCTGACCATGTGGCCGGAGGACAGGCCGATGCTGAAGGACCTGCCTGACCGGGAGACGCTTGTCAGACGGGTTGAGCAACTGATGGCGGAACGTGAACGGA
>OHJI01000809.1_pt1 | contig 9477 bp, 10 predicted proteins | sample 1568571 | NCBI WGS metagenome assembly OHJI01 (sample SAMEA3879583, study PRJEB24766) | human gut metagenome | biome: human-associated habitat; feature: feces | place: USA | collected 1985/1987
GGATTTGTAAACAGGTTTGTTAATTCGCGAATAATTGACAATGATACCTGTGGCGTAACTGTACGTAATGGAGCAAATTCCGTAACATTAGTCTTGAATACAGGTCTTTGATCCCAAGGTCCAAAAGAGCGATCGATATATGCATATACACCGCCAATAGTAATGTTACCGCAATAATCCGATGCTCCGCCATTTAGCGCAGTACATAATAATTCTGTAAAAAGACCATGACCACCAGCTTCCATAGCAACTTCGTCTTCACGACAAGCTGTTAAGACTGAAACTCCTGTATTTAAAATGCTACCTACATCCTGAAGTTCGTATTTCCCGATATTGCCTGAGTGACAACAATCCAAAATGATAATCTTGTTGCGAACCTTGGAAGTGTTAACAATACTCATTATTGTTGACATCTGTATCCCCGTATAATATTGACCAGGGGTAGCTATATCTTGAGGCATAACAATTTCTGCACCAGTGCTATTCATATAGCCATGCCCAGAAAAATAAAAGAGAGCAGTATCATCATTTCCTGCAAAAAGTTTACGAATAGCATCCATCACTTCTCCTGAAGTCTGTACATTTGGCATCATTTTTACGCCAAAGTTAGGAGATCCGTCACCATGTCGTTCAATTGCAGCTTTAACGCTATTGATGTCCTCAATACACCCTGTCAATTCATTTCCTTCGGGATAATCATTAATCCCAATCAACAATGCCTTTTTCATGTAACAAATAGTTATAGTGATTGATAAATGGCGTAGTTACGGACAGCATTGGCAACAGATTTTGCATTCCAGCCAACGATAACATCTGCTGCATTTTTTACGATAGAGGATGTGCGTTCTGCTCCCCATGGCTGAACAGCAATGATAGGTTTGTTGTACTTCTTTGCCATTTCAATCTCTTTATTAATCCATTTGCTATAAGTGGCATAAACTCCTGCAAGAATGATAATGCAACTGCACCCCTTTACCTTTGCCTCTATTGCATCAGATAATTGTTTGTCTGTGCCATTTGTGTGAATAGGATCATTTTTAGGAACTGAATGGTTGTAAAAGACGATACCTTCCTAACGCAAGAATGATTCAATTTTGTCATAATCTGAAGAATATGCCCACGAGTGTGATATAAATATTCTATACATATCAATTAGCGCGAATTCTCTGGTCCTTCGCCAGGGTCTTAATTTCGAATTCACACAGCAAAGATATGGACTTTTTCTCTTACAAACAAACAACATGTGAAAAATTCACATTTACAATATAGATATTTGGCATTTATTGGCATATACATTTGTTTTGCTGAGAAAAAATCTCTAAATTTGCACCGATTTATTATATAATCAATGAGATAGTATATGTTACAGCAATTTATAGTTGAGAACTTTCTCTCTTTTAGGAACAGAGAAACCTTCTCTCTTCTACCTAATAAAGGCACTTTGAAAAAGGAACATAAAACGGAACCCATTAAAGGACAATGGGTATTAAAGTCTGCTGCAATGTTTGGAGCGAATGCAGGTGGAAAGAGCAATTTCGTAAAAGCGATTGAGTTAGGGAAAAGGCTTGTTCTAAGGGGCACGAGAACAGATGATTTGATAGATTTTTACCCATTTCGCTTGAGTTCCGAAAATAAAAAAAGAGATACCACTATTATTTATCACATACTATGTGGTAACAAAAAATATGAATACGGATTTAGTTACAATTCTGAACAAATAAGTTCAGAATGGCTTAAACAAATAAACAAAAACAGCGACTGTGTTATTTTTCAAAGAGAAACAAAAAAGTCTGAATTTGAAATTTCATATCTACTTAAGCTTAACCCCAAAGAAGAAGAATCACAATTCCTTTCTTTTCTAGCAAAAGCAACGCCACAAAAGCAATTATTCCTCCACGAAGTTATGAGTCGTAACATTCATGAAAATGTATCAAATATAAAAGATTTAGATGCAGTTATCGACTGGTTTGTAAATTCCCTTAAAATTATATTTCCCGACACACCATACAAACAAGGTGTATTACTTAAAGCGGCTGATGATAACGACTTAAAACGTGGTTTTGGGGCACTATTAAGATACTTCAATACGGGCGTTGATGGTGTGAAATTAATAGATGTTCAATTTGAAAAACTTGGAATTCCACACGATTTACAACGTGCAATCAAAACAGATTTATCAAAATCCAATACTGATGAAGCATTTGGAGCATTAAGATTTGACGATAACCTGTATTTAATTAACTTGATTGATGGTGAAATTAGGGCTAAGAAATTGATGACTGTGCATAAAAAAATGGATGAAGCTGACATTGAACTTTTTTCGCTTGGCGATGAGAGTGATGGTACAAAACGTTTATTCGATTATATTCCACTTATCTTGGACTTGATTCAAGGAGGAAAAGTCTTTATTGTTGATGAAATGGAACGTAGCTTACATCCATCACTTATTAAGCAAATAATTTTATTGTTTTATAAGCATTCAAAAGATGTTTCTAGTCAACTGATTTTTACCACTCATGAAAGCTCTTTAATGGATCAAAAGATATTCAGGAGAGATGAAATATGGTTGATGAAAAAAGACAATAACGGTATCAGTTCATTTGGACGAATGGATAATTTATATAATGTGCGTTTTGATAAAATGCTTCAAAACAGTTACCTCAATGGCGAATACGGCGCAACCCCCATATTCGAGACAGAAGAAGAGATAAATAAATTATTTTCATCTTTAAAATAATTTTCTGATGGTAAGTTTTATTTCTAAATTTTTGTTCACTGCCACGGTAACAGCACCAACATTCTTGTCACTGGGATTAATAGGTGTTATTAAGGATAGCACGAATTATTTTCAACTATGGGATGATATGCTAGAAAATAAGATATTTCCTACTAGTTTTGAATGGTGGGGCATCAATATTAGTTTCGGATTTATGTTGATATGCCTTATCGGTATTAAAATTTTTCTTTATAGAAAATCCAACAAACACAAGGAAGGAAAAACCATTCAAGTGAAATCTTATTCAAATTTATCTCTGAACAGTGCGGAGCAAATAATTTCATCTATAATCCCTTGGTTAACAATATTTGCCGACAAACTTGATTTTATGGTATTATTTGTTTGCATAATACTTCAATGCTGCTTTATCGCGATTGCAAGTTACAATAACAATAACTACAATTTACTTTGTTCAATATGGGGGTATCGTTATTATGAAGTATATACAGAAGAAAATACCTACATACTAATTTCTGGAAAATGTATCAGAAATAAGAATGAGATTAAAAAGTTTATTGAAGTGACAGATTATATGGGTTTAATAATTAACGAGAAATAACATGAGCCAATTTTATGCATTGATGTCCGATAATACAGTAAAACACATTTCTCTTAAAGAAGAGATAGTAACAGAGATTAAAAATATATTTATAAATGGAGGTGCTATATTTAAACCAGAAGGTATAGAAGAAGATGTTTTCGATGGCAATATCATTAGCCGGAACGGGGAGAATATAACATATGTACATTATGACTTACCTGAAGATTTTGCTCGCATACCATATAATCAGGCTGATATGTCTGAATACAATATAAATGAAGATATGCCTAAAAGTATCTTTTATTACGATGACGGAAAATTCTATTTTCAGGTCTTTAATAAGAGAAACATGTTACAACGAAAAATGGTCTTGCAGTTTGAATGTGGAAATATATTTGCAAAAATGAATAACTCTGCTTTTATTGTTGAAGATAAGATTCATGCACTATATGAGGAGGGGAAACTGTATTTTCAAAGTTATACAGTCGCAAATCAAATATTCTCACTAATAGATTTTGTTACCGAGGCTACAAATGCTGAAATTGAATCCTTTGGAGAAATAGATGGAATTAATGTAAATACTGAAAGTATAAAGCATATTGCAAATATAAAGACGCGTCGGCTTATAAAGTTGTTATCGAATACAGACAATATTTCAGCTTTTATGAGAAAAGCACCTCGAACAAAAACTAGCCTATTAAACAAATACGGAGTTAATGCACAAATAAATGAAAATAAAGAATTGGTTTTACCGACAAATAATGTTGCAGATTTGAACCGTGTTTTAGAGTTTCTCAATGAGGATATATTTAGGGGTGTAATTACCGACAGGCTTTATCGTTCAAATTCAAAGAAAAAAGATAATCACTAATTATGATGAACAAAGAAAACCAAATAATACTCTATCAGGACGATAACGAGATAACTCGTGTGTCTGTGCGCTTTGCTGATGAAGACTTGTGGCTGACTTAGGGGCAATTAGTTGAGATATACCAAACAAGCAAATCGAATGTAAGCGAGCACATTAAGCATATATTTGAAGATGGATAACTAGCAAAGAAGGCAACTGTTCGGAAATTCCGAACAGTTCAATATCTCGTATATACAAGCGATTGAGAAGGCTGAAAAGGAGTTTGAAATCTACCGCAAACACGAAATGGAACTGCTAGAAAGCGATTTTGATAAGGAAATCAAAAGATTAAAGAACAAGAATGACAATAGTTCAAACTAATTCACTACCTTTGCCCTTGGAAACCTTCACGTAACCTTGCGCAGAACAACGCAAGTCATTGGTGGAACAATCGGAGGAGATTACAGTTGAGTGGCTTTTAGAAAAGGATGATATTCAGCCACTTGGAAACAAATTACGATTCCTGGTGGCACCACTTTGAAGAAAAAAAGGCAGTAAAATCCTGATTTCCAAACGGAATCAGGATTTTTTGTTTTCTCACAAAACGCAAATACAACAATATAGACTGGATGACGAGGTATACGAGCTTAGGGATCAGGAACAATGAACATCCTGTTCTTCATTCTGAAGACAAAACTTCTCCTGAAACGGGTATTCGGAAAAGAGACGGAAATGCGTACCCTGCTCGGTACAATGAACGAAGAAATAGAAAAAATGAAAAAGGCAGTAAACATAGATTATGCGCCTGTAACTTTAGACAAGTCGGACAAGAAAGTAGGTTTATCATTTTTATAGACGATATGTTTGGAAAGGAATAAACCGCTGATAATTTCCATTATATCAATCAGATTTGTTTTGTCTGCCAAATAAAGAGGGGAAAAAGGTTGTTTGTTAAAGTGTGATTTGAATTGCTCCGGGTACTTGATACGCCATTCCACAAGGCGTATTTCATTGTTCAGTAGCCCAATCGCTTCATCAATGGGATACAAATAAGGCATTTTTTTCTTGCTCAAACCGTACATGATACGATTTAAGTCTATGTAATCCGAATGAAAAATAGCGTAATAAAACGCTATTATCCTGTTCGCTGATACTGAAATCAGCCAAATAAATAGCCAATTCCTCAATAGCTTCCATAAACTCTGATACCGAAAACTTTACGTTGTGAGCATTCCGATAATAATCGAAAGAAACTCAAATCTGATATTTTGTTCATACAATAGAAATACTAAATGTTTTTTTATTAAGCACATATATTTGTCATCCCATTAAATAGCATTCAAGTGAAGCTATTGAATAAAAAACATTCCCAGCATTGTGAGCTTCTAATTTTTGTGCATCTAAGCAAGAAGTTATCCATGAAGCAGATAAACATCGTATTCCAACTTCCCTACAAGACACAATATCTGAAACTGTATCACCTATATATATCATTTCATCCGGTTGTAATTTATAATCTGCGAGCAGTTCCCTAAAATTCTCTGCTTTATTATTTTTGAAAGGATTTCCAGTTTTTACTTTATCAAAACACGTGTCCATATTAAATTGACGTAATGTTATCGCACAGCTCTTTTCTCCTTTTCCTGTAACCAAAGCAATAAGAATAGATTTCTTTTTTAACTTCTCAATCAGTTCTGTTATACCGTCGAAAGGACGAGGGCACATTATATGCATTTGTTCGTATATCACGTAGAAGTCATCCAAAGCATTTTCCCAATTATAACCAACAAGTTTTTTTATCATCCCTTTTTCATTTAGTCCAAAAGTTTCTAAAATATCATTTTCGGATACATCATTAAGAGTAACATAGGGAGTTACTGCCTTTTTTAAGGCTTTGAGGCACATGGGAATTGTATCTCCGATTGTACCGTCTAAGTCAAAGGCTACTAATTTAATCATAACCTTACATTTGATTGATTTTCCGTATCACCCGGCAAGGATTTCCTACCGCCAAGCTATTTGCCGGAATATCTTTGGTTACAACACTTCCTGCACCAATCACACATTTTTGCCCTATTGTCACTCCCGGTAAAATAATTACTCCACCGCCAATCCAGCAGCCATCCTCTATCATGACAGGGAGGGCAAAAGTTCGACGGACATACTTACAGCCATCCGGGGTTTCTGTCAATACAAGTCGTTCATTAAACTCTACCGGGTGAGTTGCCGTATAGATTTGTACATTAGGTGCTACCAGCACATTGTTCCCTATGGTAATCTTATTGCAATCGACAAATGTACAACCAGTATTTACGGTGACATTATCACCGATATGTATATTGCATCCATAATCACATATAAACGAATGACCGACAGAAACATTTGCGCCTATACTTCCAAACATTTCCTTTAGTACGGCATATTTTTCAGTCTTTTGTTCATACGGCAAAGAATTATATTTCATCAACAAGTGATGAGCTTTACTTTTCAAATCCATAAAAAACGGGTCGTGGCAATCATACCATTCACCTGCCAAACATTTTTCCATTTCAGTTTTCATAAGCTATAATTTTAAATATATTGCAAAGTTATACCGATTTTTCGGCTAATTTTAGGTATTATTTTTCGTTATTTTGGTATTAATCCGTTTTTTAGGGCTATATTTATGGCATGAAAAGAGAAAACCTACATCAACCATTCGAAATTAGTTTTAGCGAGCTTGACGAATCCTTGCTAAAAGAGCATGAACATACCTTTTTTGAATTAGTATATATTCTTTCAGGAACAGGCATCCAATGGATTAACAACAATATGTTTCCTTATCATGACGGACATTTGTTTATGATTACTCCCGGAGATACACATTCTTTCGAAATCCATACAACAACTAAGTTTGTCGACATCAAGTTTAACGACATATATATACATTCTTCTGTTTTCGGTGCTGAAAATATCCAAAGACTGGAGTTTATTCTTCAACATGCTAATCATCAACCCGGTTGTATACTAAGAAATAAAGTAGATAAGCTATTGGTGAAACCCATGATTGAAGCGATTATCAGGGAATATATTAACCGAAATTTATACAGCAAGGAGATTATAACACAAATAATTAATACGATTATTATTGTGGTAGCACGCAATATCGCAATGTTCTTGCCTGAACAGGTGGATGAATGCTCTGAGGACAAATCGCTTGACATATTGCAGTATATTCAAGCAAACATCTATAAAACAGGTAAAATCAGAGCAAAAGATATAAGCCAACATTTTGGCATTTCGGAGAATTATTTAGGACGATATATCAAAAAACATACTAATGAAACTATGCAGCAATACATTTTAAACTACAAACTAAAGTTAGTAGAAAATAGATTATTACATAGTCAAATGAGAATTTGTGAAATCGTTGAAGAATTGGGATTTACCGATGAGAGCCATCTTAATAAGTTTTTCAAAAAGTATAGAGGATGCAGCCCCTCTAATTTCAGAAAGAACAATTTGAAGTAAACCATATACATATCCTTGTTTTTAGAGTTATTAAAACAATAGAAATGACTATTTTTGCATTATATTTATAGATGTCTATGACAAATACAGAAACCATACAATCACTTATCGATAGCGGAGAAGGCTATAATGTAGAGTTTAAAGTTCGTGTACCTTCAATAGTTCGTGAACTAACAGAGGAAATTTGCGCTTTCGCTAATGCTGACGGAGGATATTTGCTTATCGGCGTAGATGATAACGGACAGATTATTGGTACAGGTTTGGAAAATGATAAACGTTCAGCCATTCAAGGCTCTATCAGTGAAATATCTCCAGCTCTCCATTGTGATATGTATGCGGTAAATATCGAGGATAAGACAGTTTGGGTAATTGATGTTCCATCAGGGAAAGATAAACCTTATATATTTTCTGGTTCTATCTTTGTGCGTGAGGGAGCAAACTCACAGAAACTTCGTACTGTCGAAGAAATGCGCAGTTTCTTTCAGGAATGCAACAAAATATTTTTTGATGCTATCCCTTGTTCGTGGTTCAACATTTACACAGATGCAGATGAACAAGCGATAAAAGACTTTCGCACGGAAGCAAAGCTAAGTCCATCGACTGCCAACAAACAGATATTTGAGAATTTGGAACTGTTTACGGATAACGGAGTAGCCAAGAATGGAGCAGCCATGTTCTTTGGGAAACAACCTGAACGAAAGTTTCCACACGCAGTAACAAGATGTGTCCTTTTCAAAGGAACAACCAAAGTATATATCATTGATGATAAAACCTTTGGCGGTCCACTATACCAACAATATTTGCAGGCTATGGCATGGCTAGAAAGTAAACTGCAAGTAGCTTATAAAATTGAGGGAGCAGGACCAAGAGAAGAAATTTGGGAAATTCCTCTTACTGTGTTTAAAGAAGCCATTATTAACGCTCTCTCACATCGTGATTATTACGAACAGGGAGCAACCATTACAATAGAAATGTTTGATGACCGGGTAGAGGTTTCTAATCCCGGAGGGCTTTTGCCTATCGTAGCTAAAGATTTCGGACACAAGAGCATGACACGCAACCCATTAATCTTTGGATTGTTTACCCGTATGCATTTGGTTGAAAGAGTGGCATCCGGCATTCCTCGTATGCAGGAAGCCATGAGGGAAGCGAATCTGCCTGAACCAGAATTTCATACGGACGGGATGTTTACGGTTATATTCAAAAGAGGTATCAGTATCAAGAATGATACTGTAAATGATACTGTAAATGATACTGTAAACTCAAAAGAACAAGAAGTACTAAATATCATCAAGCAATATCCGGGACTTAATTCGTCTAAAATTGCAAGATTAATAGGCAAAAGTGTTCCGACTGCTAAACGCTACTTAAATTCTTTGGTTAGATTAGATTTGATAGAGTTTAGAGGGGCACAGAAAAATGGAGGATATTATTGGAATAGCCCAAAGAGATGAAACACCAAGTAAAAATTATCATCATATTTAGAATTAGTATTTACAAATTTGCCCTATGAAAAATGTCAATATTCTATCTATCATAGAAGCTTATCGAAAACTAAGTAATACACTATTCCAAAAACTTATGAATAGTTACGGAATAATCAGTGGAATAAAAGATTACGAGCTTAATGGTATAGAATCTTTTGTGAATGAATTGTTAAAAATAAAAAATAGCATCACCATTGTTAACAACTATTATTTAGGATATTCAATACCACAAATTGGAAAAGAATTTGATTTACTTAGATTTGGTGATAATTATATTATCAACATAGAAATAAAAACGGAGAGTTCAATAGAC